>ERZ772956.1584-NODE-1584-length-15344-cov-2.497482_pt1 | contig 15344 bp, 14 predicted proteins | sample MGYA00580683_ERZ772956 | MGnify/ENA primary metagenome ERZ772956 (study PRJEB29015, sample SAMEA2738077) | human oral metagenome | biome: human oral; feature: human-associated habitat; material: saliva | place: China | collected 2212 ... | reverse complement strand
TACCAGTGGGCTCAGATTACCCCTTTTTCAGACCTATACTGTTTGAAAATAGTTTATATATTCTACAGCCCTATTTTCTAACTCTTTACTTTTTTACTAACTCCTGCCAACGATTCTGCCACTCTTCCTTCTTCTCCGCTACCAGCTTAATGTCTTCATAAGCTACTTTAATCTTGGAGAATGGAGGCATAAACTCGGAGGTATTTTCCACAGAGGTCATAACCGGACGAATGGTGGTATCCTTCAGAGCTTCCTGTCCTTCTTCGGAAATCAAGAAGTCGATAAACTTCTTGGCATTTTCTTCGTTCTTAGCACCCTTTACGATAGCTACACCGGCAGGTAACCATACAGCACCTTCAGAGGGGTAAACAACTCTCAAGTTCTCAGCACCATCTTCCAATAAGCTTACGCAGGGATCCTCATAAGAAACACCTACTGCATACTCCCCATCAGCTGTTCCCTTGTAAATCTGAGAAGAGGAGGAAAGAATAGTTCCATCCAGCTGATCTACAAATTTTGCTACCCAATCCCAAGCGGCATCATCATAAGGTTCTTTACCCTTTACCAAAAGCATATTGGTAAGCTCTGCCCAGGCGCTGGAAGAGTTAGTAGGATCTCCCATGGCAATGTGTCCCTTTAACTTCGGCTCCAGTAAATCTTCATAGGAATTGAACTTCTCCGCATCCAGTCCCAGCTCTTTAAAAACATCCTTGTTTAAAAGAAGAGCTGCGGAACCGGAAAGCTTTGTATACTCAAAATATCCGTTAGGATTCTGATACTCCTTTGGTAACTTCGCATCATTGGGAGAAACATACTTCTCATATAAATCCTGCTGTCCCATCCAGAAAGACATATTGATGGCTCCCCAGTTCACATCTGCCTGAGGGTTATCCTTCTCCGCTTCCAGTCTTGCCAGAACATCTCCGGTTCCCATAGACTGAATGATAACCTTAATACCTGTCTTCTCCTCAAACAATGGTACTACCGCTGCAATCTCGCTATCGGAGTTGGGAGAATACACTACAACTTCTCCGGAGCCCTTCACATCCTCAGCCTTCTCAGCAGAATCAGTTCCCTTTTCTTCCGCTGCCGCCGTTGTTCCTGCCTCAGAGCCCTTTGCCGACTCAGCCTGCTTTGCATTTCCTCCGCATGCCATCAGAGAAAGACCTACCATAAGCGATACTGCCACGGTACATAATTTTTTCTTCATAAAAAATCCTCCTGTACAAAATGTTTAATTGTATCTGGAATATTACCATAAAATCATCAATTTTGCTACAGGATAATGATTTAGTGAGAATATTTTGAGGAAATATTCGATTGTTCTAATTATTGATTCCAACTGATTCAGAGAACTTTTTCACAATAGAAACACTTTTTCTTCATGAAAAGAGGGAGGCCATAAGGCCTCCCTTCCTTTATCATCAGCTATCATGGTCGCTGATCACCAAACCTTATCGCTTCCCACTTATTGGCTGAGAATTACCAAACCTTACAAGTAAGCTACCAAATATACTAATTGATGTCAATCTTTTATTACCCACCGCAGTCAAGAAAAATAGACAAGTTCATAAAAATCCTTAGCCGTAAAGTCTGCCACCTCCTGAATCTTCTCCCAATCTTCCCTGTTCGCTTCATCCAGGATTCCGCAAACCTGAAAGCCTGCCTGCTTAGCACTTTTGATAGCATGGAGCACATCTTCAAAAACCAATACATCCTCCGGTTTGGACAAGGAAAGTCGCTCCATCGCCAAAAAATAGATCTTTGCCTCCCGCTTGGAGGTATTAAATTCTTCGCAAAGCAAAAGTCCCTGGAACTCCTCCCATACTTTAAGCCGTTTTAGGGCAACGGTAGCCAAAGAAGCATCTCCTGCTGTTGCAAGGATGCAGGGAATTCCACGCTCCTTCAGAAATTGTAAATATTCTTTAGCTCCCGCTTTTAAGGCTATCTCATCGCGATAAGCCCCTGATATCATCTCCTGGAGCTGTTCTCGAATTCTTTCTTCCGAAATAGCCAGAGAATATTCCTTCTTTATATAATGAATTCCCTCTGCAAAGGGCATAGTGGAAATCCTCTGGCTAAGCCCCTCTGTCTCCTCTTCAGTAAAGCCCAATTTCTGAAGATAACGCTCTCCTAAATTATTCCATAGAGGCATGGAATCCAGAAGGGTTCCGTCTATATCAAATATTACTCCCTTAATCAAAATCCACCTCCTCTTACACATTTTCCTTATGGGCTTAATTGATATAGGCTCTTCCATAATAGTAATTCATATTCTGCACATCTCTGAAAAATATTACAAAGCTTCTCTGTATTTTCCACATCTTGACTTTCATTCTCAGATCTTACCGCTTCCCATTCACTGTCCAAGCTGTCTATCCACAGTTGATTGGCCTCTACATACTCTTTTGCTGAATAGGCGTCAAACCATGCTTTATACGGAGATGTTTGTATGGCATTTCCATACTTTTTCGTCATTTTTCGCCCTATATACGCATAGCTCCAGGAGCACTGAAGCAATGCCGTAAGACCGGCCAAAAATCCCTCCTCCTTGACTTGTTTATGGATATAAGAAGTATAGTTACAGACTACCCGGCAAGCTTTAGTCTTTTTTATCTCCTCATCCCCTATGCCCAGCCTCTTCATTTCCGGGACGTGAACCAGGAAACACTCCATCTCCGTAACGGAAATAATCTCCTCCATAAAACGCTGCATTGCAGGATTTTTCGCAAGAGAACGTAATTCTTTAAGAATTTTAATATACTCCAGAAGATAAAAATAATCCTGTAGCATATAGTTACCGAAGAGACTCTGATTCAGAGTCCCTTCCGCCATTTTTACCAAAAAAGGCTCTTCCATAGAGGAAAGCCAAAGGCTCTCTGCCTTCTCATAAAGAAGTTCCGATAGTTTCGCCATACCCCACCATATTTCTTCTTTTTTCTTCCTAGTCTTCTTAGTTCTTCTTAGTTCTTCCTTATTTTTCCGCAATAATGGCTACATATCCACCGCTTTGATAGCCCTCGACTACTTCCTCCGGCTCCTCATTGGTATACATGGGATTTTTCAAAAGGGTCTGGTAGAAGGAAAAGTTTTGAATACCCAAGCTTTTCAAAACATTAATTTTCTCTTCCGTGGTATGCCATACTCCCGCGGAGACCAAGCCAAGGGGATAAGGTAGCTCCGGCATGGTACCCTTCAAGTATTCGTGCTCATAGCTATTTACGCTCTTTGCCAGAAGATACATAAAGCCAAAGGCGCTCTCCTTGGGAACATCCAAAAGAATTAATTTTCCTCCCTTCTTTAAAGCCTTCAGGCATTTTCCGTAAGCAGGACTTAAATCCTCTATATAACTGGAGCTTCCGTTAAAATAAATTATATCATAGCTTTCCTCCTTTAGTTCCACATCCTCAATCAGGCCATACTGAAGAATCTTGACTCCCCGCTTCTCCGCAATTTTCCCCATATCTTCTGACGGTTCAACACCTTCAATATGGGAACTGTCTATGTAACTCTCAAAAAGTCCGCTTCCACATCCCACGGACAGTAGTTTCTTCCCCTGAATGTCTCCTAGAGCCTTTTCAAAAAGTCTCAGTTCACTGGTAAATAGTTTTTCGTTCTTCATAAACCACTCGTCATAAAGATTGGCAAATCCGTCAAATTTTTGTTTTCTTACATTTTCCATTTCTATACTCTCCTTTTCGTTTTTACAATTCACTTGAAATATTGAAATTATGGGCCAAGGGACCTGAACCCTTCCCTAAATCCAGCATAGCCGCCAACGCAGCGGAAAGATAGGCCTTAGCCTTCTCTATAGCCTCTTCCAATTCCATTCCCTTGGCAAGATTGGAAGCAATGGCGCTGGATAAGGTGCAACCGGTACCGTGGGTATTTGGATTTTGGATTCGTTCCCCTTGAAACCAGATTTCTTTTTTTGCCCCTGCCTTAAACAACACATCATTGGCATCATTAATGCTGTGCCCTCCCTTTACCAGCGCAGAACATCCGTATTTTTCTGAAAGGCTGCAAGCGGCCTGCACCATCGCATCTGCATCTTTAATCCCGGTATCCGTCAGGATTTCCGCCTCCGGAATATTTGGCGTAATAACCGTTGCCAAAGGAAGAAGCTTTCTTTTTAAGGCATCAAGAGCCTCATCCTCTATAAGACGCGCACCGCTGGTTGCCACCATCACCGGATCCACAACAATATTCTTTGCCCCATAGAATTTCAGGTTTTCCGCGATTACCTCAATCAGTGCCGTTGAGGAGACCATTCCAATCTTTACCGCATCCGGAAAGATGTCTTCAAAGACCGCATCCAACTGCTGCCCCAGAAAATCCGGACTTATTTCTACAATTCCTCTCACACCGCAGGTGTTCTGTGCCGTTAAGGCAGTAATGGCGGTCATGGCGTAAACGCCGTTCATGGTCATGGTTTTGATATCCGCCTGTATACCGGCACCACCACTGGAATCACTTCCCGCAATACTTAATGCTGTTTTCATTTGCCTACCTTCTTTCTTTTAAGAGCACTTTTCTGCTCCAGCTTTTTCCTGATTATTTGATGATCTAACTTTCTTCCTGCCAACGGGAAGATTTAATCTCCTATCCTTCCTTTTCCGGAAATAGCATTTTCAGGCACTGCTTCCGTAAATCCGCTGTAGCCTCCTCTATGTCCGGCTTTGCGAAAATCGCAGAAATCACGGCTATTCCTGCAATCCCGCTCCCCTTTAATTCCATCACATTGTCTCTGCTGATGCCGCCGATAGCCACCACCGGAAGATCCACCGCCTCACAAATCGCTTTTAGAGTTTCCAAACTCACATCCACAGCATCTTTTTTGGATCCTGTGGGGAACACTGCCCCCACTCCCAGATAGTCCGCCCCTCTTTCCTTGGCAAGAATGGCTTCCTCCACGGTCTGTACCGATACTCCCAGGATTTTCTCTTTTCCCAGTTTCTCTCGAACCCTTCCCGCTTCCATGTCCTCCTGGCCTACATGAACGCCGTCCGCATCCGCTTCTATAGCCAATTCCACCTCATCATCCAAAACAAAGGGAACTCCATAGCTTCTGCAAAGCTTTCCTATTTCCAGGGCTTCTTGAAGATAGGCATCATGGTCTAGAGCCATGTCTTCCTTTTCCCGTAATTGGACAAAGCTTACGCCACCCTTAAGGGCAAACTCCACATCTTCTTTTAAACTTCTTCCCTTAAGCCAATGTCGGTCCGTCACCGCATACAGCAAGAGGGAGTCTTTATCGAATTTCATACTTTGCTCCTTTTTCCAGCTCCTCCCCTGTCATCAGGCTGATAGCGTCTATAATGCGATTCCGATAGCTGGCATTTCCTTCCCCTTCCTGCAAATGAGCTTTCCCGATTTCTCCGGCAAGCCCCATGGTACAGGTGGCTGCGGCAACTGCCTCCAAGGCCTTGTTCGGATTAGCCACTAAAAATGCGGTAATCAGGCCGGAAAGCTGACAGCCTGTACCGGTAATCCTGCTCATTTCTTGGCACCCATTCCGAATAACGTAAGCCCTCTCCCCATCTGTCACCAGGTCGATAGCCCCTGTAATGGCGATGATAGTACCGAAACTTTTGGCATATTTTTTTGCAAAGGATAGCATCTGTGGAAGATTTTCCTCGCTCACCACATCTGCAGAATCCGCATCTACGCCCTTGGTGGATTGGCTTCTCAATGCCAAAGCTTTCACTTCGGAGACATTTCCTCGAATTACATCAAAATGCACTTCCTCCATTAAAGAAAGGGCTGTTTTTGTCCTAAGGCCGGAAGCTCCGGCTCCCACAGGGTCTAAGAGTATTTTATGACCAAGAGCATTGGCTTTTTTTCCTGCCAAATGCATGGACTCTATGGTTCTTTGATTCAGGGTTCCGATATTGATATTCAATCCACCACAAATCGCTGTAATTTCTTCCACCTCTTCCCTATCATCTGCCATAATCGGACTGGCACCTATGGCCAGAATTACATTTGCCACATCGTTTACCGTTACATAATTTGTAATGTTATGCACCAATGGGGCTTTTCTTCTGACATTTTCCAAACATTCCTTCACTTTTTGCTCCTTTCTTTCTGTACACTACTTTGCCGGCTGCCTGATGGACGAGGGCTTATTAAAGTGGAATAAAAAAACGCCATCCCCGAAAAGGATAGCGTAGAATTTATGGACCCATGAGATTCTGAATGAAGAATCATAAGTACCTGTCCCTTAGCGGACTATTTCCCTACGTTGGCATTATCCAAATCAGGTTATGGGTCAGGATTGTTCAATCCACTCTCAGCTCTCAACGAGCTCCCCGTTGTTCATTTTTCATTATATGTTGTCTAAAACAAATGTCAATACTGTGCGCAACTGCAAGCATTTGACTTTTATTTTGTGGCTGTTCAAGTAATTTAGTTTGGTAATACTCATACTGTTTCTTTCTTGATGTAAGTTATGCTGTAAGTTCTGTGAAATTGTCCAGAATACGAACGATTTCACTCTGCACCGCTTCCGGGCAGTATTGCTGAATCAGTTCCTCCGGTATGATCTATTTTCTCTCATCGCTCATTGTTTTTACCGTCTTCCTCTATTTGAAGCGGATGCTGCATATAGAAAACCGCTTTCTGCCGTTCTATTTCCTGCTTCAGCTGTTCCTCGGTAGGTAGATAAGTTAGATATTTCGACATGAATAGTCTGTTATTATCGTGCAAAACAGAATAGCGGGCAATATCCTCGTCAGTTTCCGAACATAGCAGTATACCAATGCTCGGATTATCTCCAGCGGTACGTTTCAGATCATCATACATACGGACATACATATCAATCTGTCCGACATCCTGATGAGTAATTTTGCCCATCTTCAAATCCACCAGCACATAACATTTCAATTCTATATTATAGAAAACAAGATCTATAAAATAATCCTCTGTTTCTGTCACAATATGCTGCTGTCTTGCCACAAAGGCAAATCCTCTTCCCATTTCCATAAGGAAATCGCGGATATGGGATAAAATTGCAGACTCCAAATCACTTTCCAAATAACTTCCTTCATTCTTAAAGCCAAGGAACTCTGCAACAACAGGGCTTTTCACAAGCTCAAAATGTGTTTTGGGAAGTTGGTTATTTTTCCGCTTCATTTCTGCAATGACAGCTTCTTTTTTTGGAGACTGCAACAGGCGGTGATAATACTGCGTACTGATATTTCGGTCAAGCATTCGTACATTCCAGTTTTCATGAGCTGCCTCGCTCATGTACCAAACTCTGGCATCCTCATCCGCGACTCGTAATAGACTGCGAAAATGTGTCCAAGTCAGATTGTGAACGCACGAGTTCACAATCTCAATATCCGGAAAACACTGATAAAATTTACGGAAATACTGAAGGTTTCTTTTGGAATAACTTTTTCCATATTCTTTAAGTAGTACCACTTGCCGTCAATCAAGATCCAGCCGGTGCTCAGCACGCCGCTCTCACGGTACTGCCAGGCACTGCCCTGCTTTTCCCAGTTTCCCATGGCTCACTCCACGCCGCGCGACTTAAGGGACTCAATCACCTCATCGTAGTAGGGCGTCTCGACCCCGTAGCGCTTTCCGAGGCGCTGCACCTCGTAAATCAGGCCATCCGCCTCGGACTTCTTCCCCGCGGCGACGTCCTTCTGGAAGGAGGTGGTCATCTCCTTCGCAAGACGATCCACCACGGCAAGGCTGTCCTTTTCGCTGAAGCCCTCCATGTCAATCCCCATCTTCTCCGCGATTGCGAGCACTTCCCGCACAAGCCCGCGGTAAAAGTTCCGATACTCGCCCTCGCGCTGCAAATGCGCCGCCGTGATATAGAAGTAAGTGCCGACCGCACCGTGCGGCGAGAGGTAGGCAAATTTCTTCATGCAGTCGCGGCGGATGTTGTCACTCAGCACCGCTTCGACACCCGCCCGCGTGAGATCCGCCTTCACTTCCTCGAAGACAGGGCGCGCCTCCTCCGGTTTCCGGACGCCGTAAACCACGCGCATTAAGCTGCCGAGCTGACGGATTCTGCCAGCTTCCTCGACATTGCCCATCACATAAATACAGCCGTCCGTGACCAGCGGTTTCTCCAACTTTTTCTGTAACTTCTCTCCCGTCCCGAAGACATTGCAGAGCGGGATGATGACCGTGTGCTCCGTGGCGACGCGCTCTAGAAACGGCAGGACGCTGTCAATCGAATAGGACTTCAGCGCGAGGAAAATGACATCCGGCGTCTCGCTGTAACTTGTCTCATCAAACGCAGCGACCGGCGAAAAAGTCTCCTCACCGCTGTCCTTTACCAGCGCGAGTCCCTTCTTTTTAAGTGCCTCCAAGGTCTTGCCGTGTGCCAGAAAACTCACCGAAAGTCCCGCGCGAAGCAGATAGGCGCCGAGTGTGCCGCCGACCCCGCCCGCGCCGATAATCAAATACTTTAACATGTGTTTCCTCCCCTTCTCTCCGGGATACGCCCCGGTAGTATTATCCTGAATCATATGATCTCAGTGAAACAAGAGCAGCGTGACAAGCCCGATTATCGGAAGCTAGCCCCGCATGAAATACTCTTCGGGTGAATCGTGAAACTCCTGTTCATTGTCGCTAGTATGGGAACACAAAGTTTCAAGCTCGTTGCTTGATTGAGGATACAATTTATTACTCATCTTTTATTTTCTTATTTTTCTAACGATTCCGGATCTAATAAGAAATCTTCTATGTAAATCTTACGTTCAATAATCATCTCGTGCCTTTATATTTGTAAAATTATTGCGGCAATACGCATTTTTATAACGAGTTAATTGTACTCTATTCGTGGATCAAATCAATTATACTCATAAAATTTTTGCGTATTGCTGCATTTTTAGAGAGTATGAAAAAACCATACTCAACGCACAAAACCCTCCATCATTTATCTTGTATCATCGTTAAATTCCTCTTTAATAAGATCCTTAATATCACTCTTAATACTCTGCGTATCAACAATTGAATCTTCGCCCAGCTGATGAAATTTTTCTTTATCTTTAATTGTATAATCTTGATTATCATCATATTTCTTAGTAATCAATCGTATCATTTTACGTCTTAAAAATTTCTCGCCTTTTATATTTGATTTTTCTTTTATCCATGCAACAGTTAATATCGCAAGCATCACAAAGCCAATATATCCCAAAATTGGATACATAATAGACACTAATTCTTTAAAGCCCATAAAGGATAACGCATATCCTATTACTACAGTACCAATCAAAATGGGATAGAAACGCTTAGGATTGTCTGAAGAGAAGCGTTTTGCCAATGCATAGAATAAGCTGAAAGCTGTATTAAAAATTAGCCCATAGATGACAAAAGCATATATTAGCGAAAAAATGGGGTGAATCTGTTCAGCGATTGCTAACATGGGCATATCAACTGTAGAAGCTAGTTTAACATTTGCATATAAGACACAAGTTACAACAGTAATAATAATGCTAACACCAAGACCGCCCAAAATACCGCTTTTCTCTGCCACACCAATCCTCATAATGGATCCGCCTAGTACAAAAGCCATGGGGACTGCCGTCATTACCGCAAGTGCAAAATAATTTAGTAAAGAAATCCATACATTTGGCATTGGACTAGGGATTGTGGCTGAAATTGCTTCTAATTCATCGAAATCAAAGCTCCGATTTGTAAAAGTGTGGACTGCAATAATTATAATCATGATAAAAACTATGGGTGTAAATATTCCAAGTACACCAGTAATTTTTTCGAAATCAAGAAAGCTGACAATGATTATTAGTGCAGCACACAACAATCCTCCTGCCCAAAATGGGAGACCGAACTGCTGATTAAGGTTTGAACCGGCTCCGGCAATCATAACAAAACCGACTACAAAGCAAGAAACGATTAAAGCTATATCAAGGATTTTATTCGTAATCGGTCCGGCTATTTGTGAAAGAACTTCAGAGTGATCATTAGATCGGAAATAACTGCCTAGCGTAATGATAATTTTACCAAAAACTACACTTATGATACCAAGAACAATGGTTCCTATAATCCCCCACTTACCAAAACTGACAAAGTATTGCATCAAGTCCTGACCGGAGGATAATCCGGCACCGATAACAACTCCAACATAAGCCAATGAAATATTTAAAATTCTTTTTAACACCCTCTACCTCCTTACTACTATATATACAAACTACGATTCCTCTTTCTCCAACAACGCCACCACCTCGCAATTATTGGTTCTGGGAAACATATCTACAGCACATAACTTTTGTACCTTATATCCGGCATTTTGTAAAGCTTCCAAGTCTCTTGCCAGGCTCTTTGGCTTACAAGCCACATAGACCAGTCGCTTCACCCCGTAGGAAATGATTTTTTCCAAGGCCTTCTTATGCATTCCGTCTCTTGGAGGATCCACAATAATAAAGTCCGGATAGGAAAGCTCTGTTTCCCCCTGCCCTGCCTCCAGCACCTTCAGCACATCTCCGGCATAGAAGATACAGTTCTCCACCTGATTTTCCTTTGCATTTTCCTTGGCGGCTTCCACTGCCTCTTCCACGATTTCCACCCCGATTGCCTGCTTTGCCACCTTACTCATCAGCTGGGTAATGGTGCCGGTTCCGGAATAAAGGTCGTAAATCACAGGCTTCTCCTCTGCATTTTCGGAAAAGCTGGAGTACTCCTGCACCTTGGCATAGAGCTTTTCTGCACCCAGAGTATTGGTTTGGAAGAAGGAAAATGGAGTAATTTTAAAGTTTAAACCAAGTAGCTCCTCGTAAAAATAGTCTTTTCCGTAGAGCGCCTCTGTTCCGTCGTTAATGACTGCATCCGCCAAGCTGTCATTTTTCGTATGCAAAATGCCCGCATAGCTTCCTTCCAGCTTTCCTTCCTTTTCCAGGGACAGAAGCCTATCTCTCCAGCCGCTTAAAATCCTCTCTTCCTCTTCCCTAGGAAGCTGGGTACTATGCACCAGAGAGAGTAAAATCTCTCCCGTCTTCTCCGCCCTTCTGATTAAGAGATGCCGAAGGTATCCCTCATGGCGCTTTTTGTGATAATAGCCAAGTCCCTGCTCCTGAAAATACAGTCTTGTAGCCAGTAAAATCTCTCCCATATCCGGGTGAGGCAGGCGACAGTCTTCCGTATTTAAAATGTTGAAAAAGCTTCTTTTTTGGTGAAGTCCCAAGCAAAGAGGACCATCCTTTTCCTGGTCTCCGAAGGAAAATTCCATCTTATTCCGATAGGCCTCCTTCTTTGGAGAGGAAATGATACCCTCAAAAAGATATTCTCCCTGAATCACCGGATCAAATAAGTCTCGAATCTCCTGCTCCTTTTTCGCCACCTCTTCCTCATAGGGGATTTCCTGATAAAAGCAGCCGCCGCAACGATCCTGATTTTGGCACCAGTGTTTTTCCTGCTGCTGCACAGCCTCCTCTATTTTACTATTTGTATTTTCTTTTGCCATATCTCCTGACCTCTTTCTTTTGACCCTTTTTTAAAGGAAAATTCCTCTACTCTTCCCCCATAAAAAAAGAGGCTACTGCCTCTTTTTTCTTTCGCTCAAAGCACTATGCAATAAGATTATTCCTCTTCCAGATAATCTTCATCCTCTAAATCATCGTAGTCTTCGTAATCCTCCAGATAATCCGGAGCAAGCAAACGATATACGCCGTAAGCCAATCCGCAAAAAGCGATGATTCCACCGATGATGGCCAGTACGGTACAAATCTTTTTCTTCATATCTTCTCCTTCTTTCTGCTTCTCTCTTAAGCCAATGGCATATTGAAAATCATTGCTTAATGCTCTTGCATCTTCTGTGAACTTCTTAGCTCTATCTCTGAAAGCTTCTACATTCCACTGTTCCATATTTTTATCCTTTCCCCAAAAACTTTCTCTTAAGTATAAAGATTCTTGGGTAAAAAAGCAAGTCTTCTCTAAGGATACGAGGCTTTTTCTCTTCAACGGTACATAACTATTTCTGTAGGATACAGCATTTTTTCTTTATGGGCACAGGGCTTTTCCACCTTACTTCAGTACCCAGTTTCCATCCGCCATAACGAAGTTCTTCTCCACACCCAGCTTATTCATCCAGAATTTGGTCAAAGCCACGGTATAGCTTTCCTGGTCTTCAGTGAAGGCATCCTTACGTTTGTTCCAAAGTTCCTGAGAGCTGGGCCATAAAGCATATCTGGGATGTACCGCACTATAGAAGGCAAAGGATCCGCCGTGCTGTCCGTGATGAGCCATCTGCACGATATCCGCCTTAAGCTTATCGGCACCTCTTTCTTCCATCAACTTTCCTGCCGCTTCATAGGGAAGGTCTCCGGTAATCAAAAGCTTCTTGCCGTTAATGGTAATCATATAGCAAACGGAGCTGTTGTTTCCTGAGTCGATAGGAATGGAATAAGGGGTATTCAAAACCTCTACCGCCACATTGCCATAGGTGAAGCTGGTTCCTGCAGGGGAGCTTTCATGGCGCTTTGCACTGTCATACTGGGCCAGGTCTTCCATAATTTCCTTCATCATGGGGATACGGTGAGCCGGCTCATACTGCTCATAGAAGGCCAATGGCGCAAAGCCGTAGTAAATCTGTCCCGGGTCAATGTTGTAATAATCCGGATGACCTTCCTTCTTCTGCTGCTCAAGGATTACCGCAAGGGCACCTACATGGTCTTCATGAGGATGGGTAAGGAGCCAAGCTGCTACCTTTCCCCCCCTGTCCTTAATGTATTTCGCAAGGTAGGGAGCATTGGTCTTTAAACCACCGTCCACTACGATTAAGCTGCCGTCATTGCTCTCAATTACAATGGAAATCTGCTGTCCGCTTTGCTCTCCCTTAATCATGGTAATGCTGGCGCCGCCCAAACCGATGGTACTGTCGGTATAAGTTGGGGTAGTGCTACCGTTTTGCACATTTAAAGGAGCATTGCTTGTAGTAACGCCCTGGGTACTGCTCTCGGAGGAGCTTCCTGCATTAGCAGCGCTAGTGCTTGCTGTACCGTTACTTGCAGTACTGTTGCTAACTGTAGAGCTGTTGTTAGCCGCCTGGGTTAAGCTCGCATCCTGCCAGGGTGCCTTGGGGGTTCCGGAAGCCTGCTGATTTACGCCATGAACCACGTTGGGAAGCGCTTCTCCCTGAATGGTTCCGTTACTGTACTCATCCGCAAAAGCCTGTCCGTGGAAAGCCAAAGTTCCACTTAATAATAACGCCATCGCTAAAGCTTTTTTCTTCATTTTAACTCCTTTATGATACAAACTACTTTTATATCCCATCCTGCCCTGCTTCTACAAGTAGCTTCCTCGACGAAAAAATTTCGCTTCCTTGCTGGAGGAATTTCAAATTCTATTGTCAAGCAGAAAACAGGAAGACCTGCTTCTTTGTATAAAGACAGAGAAAAATCTGCTTTTGTTACAATTCTCTTCTAACTTCCGCTTACTGCCGAACACCTTCCCCGTTGATGGTGTAGCCATCCTGTACGGTATCCTTCAGCATAGCGCCTGCGGGAACCCCTTCCTTATTCACATTCAGGAAATACCACTTATCTCCGATATTCTGCCATCCGCTGAGCATAGCACCGTTCTCCGGCTGGAAATAGTACCACTGTCCGTTGATTTCCTGCCACCCGGTGAGCATCTTTCCCTGTCCCTCGGCCTTTGGCTCCAAGTAGTACCACTGATTGTTTAAAAATGCCCATCCGCTAAGCATCGCACCGGCACTTGCTGCATTTTGATCCAGATAATACCATTGCTCACCAATCTTTCTCCAACCGGTAAGCATTTTTCCATCCTCATCGAAGAAATACCACTGGTCTTTAATCTGCTTCCAGCCCTTGGAAAGCTGACCGTTCTCCTCAAAATACCAGTCTTCTCCGTTCTGTCTCCAGCCTAAAACCGCACCGGAGGGGCCGCCGGAAGTATTACTGCTGTCCTCGTTATTTCCATAGTAATCATTGGAAGGCCTCTTCTTATTGTCCTGAGCCTTCTCTGCCGCAGTCTTCTTCTTTTTCTTGGCACTGTATTCCTTGAAGCTTCCCTTGCTGATGCCCTTTGCTTTCAGGGTAATCAGGTTGAAAATGTAGCCGTCATCGGAATACTCTCCGTCCACATCTCCGGAGGGCTCCACATACTGAGAATCCGCAATATACTGAGCCAAATCGTCCTTCTTGTCATACTTGGCTCTTACGGCGATATGGTCAAATTCCTTTCCGTTCTCGGAATAGGACTTCACGTTAATGCTGGTACCGTTCACGGACTTCTTCGCTACCTTGTCGTCTCCGTTTTTGGTGGTGTAGTAAATCACTACATCATAGCCGGAAGCGTAATCCACTTTTCCCCAGCGAATCAGAGTTCCGTCCTGGGTAAAGTTTGTCGGCTCCTTCAAAATGGTGAAGGGATAGGCATTTGCCTTAAGCTTAATGCTTGTCTTGGACTTCTCGGTTACCGCCATTTCATAAGCGCCTCGAACCTCCACCACGGTATTGTCATCAAAGACATTTCCCCCCTCCGCCTTCACGGAAATGGTATAGGTATAGGGCTTCTTGGGAGAGCCCTGATTCTTTCCGTCAATGGAAAATCCGGAAACCTCGTAGCCGCTGTCCATAGCCACAGCCTCCGGCTTGGCATAGGTCTTACCTGACTCCAGATCCAAATCTTCACTGGGGCTGATGTCGATCTGCACACGACTTACCGGCTTATCCTCTGCAAATGCAGGAATGCTCCATAGAGCACATATTGCCAGCCCCAAAACCAGAGCCTTCTTTCCTGCTGTTTTGAAAATGCTTTCTTTTTTCTTTAGCATAGTATTCTCCTCTTTCTTATTTTTCATTCTCTTTCGGATTTAACGCTTTTTCTTTCAGCATCTTAATTCCTTTTCGGATGATACACCCTTTCTCCAAGCGTCTTATTTCCTTAAGAGAAGCCTTACTTTCCCTTATCTTCATCGGCGATAGTAGGGTATTGTATTATCTTAAGGAAGCCAGGCACCGGAGGCATCAAAACGATAGTCCACTCCGTTAATGTTTCTCGTGGTATCCGCTACCATCGCGCCGGAATCCTCCATATAATACCATACATTGTTGATGTATTTCCATCCTGTACGCATCGCACCGTCTTGGCTTAACCAGTACCATTTTCCGTTAATATACTGCCAATTCGTAGCCATAGCCCCGGAGTCCTTAAGATAATACCAGACATTGTTATTTAAGAGCCAACCGGTCTTCATGATTCCTTGTTCATCCATAAAATACCAAACGTCGTTCACCAATTTCCAGCCCGTACTCGCTTTTCCGTTCTCCATATATTTCCATTGTCCTGGCACTCCTTGTACCCAGCCGTTTTCTACCGTAGTTGCAGTTCTTCCCGGTCCCTCA
>ERZ772956.1583-NODE-1583-length-15355-cov-3.639085_pt1 | contig 15355 bp, 10 predicted proteins | sample MGYA00580683_ERZ772956 | MGnify/ENA primary metagenome ERZ772956 (study PRJEB29015, sample SAMEA2738077) | human oral metagenome | biome: human oral; feature: human-associated habitat; material: saliva | place: China | collected 2212 ... | reverse complement strand
TTAAGTTTCCTTTCTTTTTGGCTCAGCATTAGGTTTTTATCTTTCTTTCCCAAGAGTTCCTCTGAAAATTCTAAAATATCTCAGAGAGAAAGTCTAGTTTCTTCTTTAACTCTTTTCCCATTTAATTTGACTTCTCCTTTACGAATTCGAGAGTAGATGTCAGAGAGTCTTACTTGTGGATAGGGTTTACAGTATTTTCTCAAAAATCTATCACATCTTTGATTTGCTTGATTTTCGTTGATAGTGATTTGCATTGCCTTTACTAGCGACTAAAACACCTCATAGTCTATGGAAAATCCCCTTTACTTCAAGCGAAAGTAAAAAATACAACTACTGCAAAATAAAAGCTTGATTTGTCAAGAGATAATCCTATAAAAGACAAAAAAAATCTGACTTTTATCTTTTTTTAGCTATACTTATTCTAAAGACTTTTTATCTTGTTGTAGCGTTTCAACATGGCAAGACCTAACGGAAACAGAACGCCTCGCTCTCCACACGAATCTGCATACAAATCTCCAGAGAATAGAGCTCTACTTTGAGCGAATCTTTTGCCAGTAGTTCAAGATCTCTTTAATGCCCTTAGATCTCCAGATCCAACGCAAAATATTGATGCATTTACCAGTGATCTGGAAAATAAAATTGATGTGAATGCCGATAGAGGAATTCTTGCTCAGATTTCTGCTACAAATTCTATTAATTTTTCATTTCTCTCTACCGAGGTGATTCACTTAGATGAAATTAAAACGAGTGATCTTACAAATATCCCTGGTCTTCAGGATCCAAATCTACTTCGTACTTTTGAAACAGCATTAGTTAAGCTTATCAAAAATAAACTCTGATCTGCTGTGCCAGGAGCGGTAAAAAGGGCTTTTAACCAAGCAATCAGCTACCATACTACTTTGATCCCATTGATCAATGCTATTGAGCAGTTCGCAGATACCTTCAATAAAGAATCAGAGAAAAATGACTATAAAAAGCTGATTTCAGATTTTAAGTTTACCTACGAAGATATCAGGCAATCACTAGCATCAGAGGGATTTGATACTTCAGCTTTGCAAACTGGGGATTTTCAGTCACGAACTCCAGACCAAAAGAAACTTTTTGATACAATGTTGAGTAGAACTGTAGTCAAAAGGCTCCAAAACCGTGTGAACCTTATGGATAGACTTATTACTGATACAAAAGATGTTTTCAATAATGTTTTGCCTCCATTTCATGTGATTTTTAATCAGTATCCTTTTGATAGAGAGCAGTTGAAAACGAAATATCCAACCGAAATTCAGGATATTGAGCAGATGGAAACTCAACTCTCTACAGAAGAATCAGAAGAAGGTCGTAAGCTCTTAAGTGCACAAATTGAGCAAAAATTTCGAGAAATATATCTTCATGACTTGCAGATCTCAAAACCAATATTAGCTAATATTTTGCAGAAACTTTATACTCATCAGTTTGATTTCTCTACACTAACCACAGCTGAATCTTCAGAACTCTTTTCTGAACTGGCAAAAATGAGACTTGAACAAATGCTCTCTGAGACTCAAATCAGAGAGATATTTGACCTTAATGTGGTGAATTTTGAACACTTTTTTATGAATCTTTTTGATTTGAATAGTTCAAATTTACAAATTGGAAGGTATAGTTTCCCTATTCAAAAGACTATTCTTGGAGGGGCAAGATGAGCACTCACTTCTCCGTGGGATATGCTCAGCGAGAAAGACCTCCCTCTTGAATTCAAAATTTCAGGTCTGAATAGTGATCAAATCAGTCTAGAAAATCGTCAAATGATTCAAAAACTTTTTAAAAACCAGATTTCTGATGATTTAGATTCTGTAGTTTTAAAGGGAAAAGAGATTTGAAAACTGATGTACCTCTATTTGATGGGAAAGTGAGATATTTTAGATATTTATAATCCGAGAAATGCCAAGCCACTCCTTGATACATTTACTGGGAAAATCGATGTAGACCCAAATAAACCATCAGTCTATAACTCTACCCCAGAAAAAACAGATAATCAAGACAAAAAAAATGAAAAAAATAAGAATCTATCTCCTTTAGAGAAAATATTCTCAGCCCGAGATGCTATGGCAGGAGAAAAATCTGAAGATCCAGATCATGGACTTAGACCTTGAGCTATTATTTATTTCTCGAAAAAGGACAGTTTTTTGCCGCCATATGGGGATCCAAGTAATGAATGGGTTAGAGCTGAGATTACAAGTGTTGATCTCAATGAGGTGGATCCAAAAATTACAGTAAAGTTTTATGGAACTGAAATGTCACTTTGAGTAGAAGAGGGAAAAGAGCTTACTTTTAGTCAAAAAGATTTTAAAAATTTAACCTCCAAGGGATGAGGGGGGCAGCTTTCTACAGATTCTATTAGACTGCTTGGTCCCAAAAGAACTTTAAAAGAGGCACAAGAAGCTTTATCCAAAGCAGGTGTCAAACCACAGATTCTTGAACAGATGCAGTTTGAAAACGGTAAATTTGTTATGGATGTAAGTGATGAAAATTGAAAACCGGGTAAGCAAGAGGTAAATTGTCTGGTAACTACTGATGAAGTTCCAGATCCAAACGGTTCTGCAATGAAAAAAAATCTTGTAATCTATAAAATCAAGCCGAATGCTGATGGAACAGTGATGGTCGAGTCAAACTTGCTGGATATGGAGTGAGAAGAGAAGAGATATGAGAGGAAGATGTCGTATTCAGATTTTCTCCTTTTCCTCAATGAAAAAAATCTCGCACCAAAAACTGAAAAACAGGTTGAAGCTGATAAAAAAGCATTTGAGGACATCCCTTCCACAACCAAGAGAAACTGGAAGCGAGTTAGTGTGCAGTCTATGATCTATAGTATCAAAAATGTCTGGAAAAATCTGACCTCAAAGATTGATGAATATTATAAGGAACAGGATGAAGCTTGTCTTGATTGGTTAGTATCAAGTGTTGGAATTTATAAAATGGTAGGTAATAGCCTCTCTTGGATTCCATCGGTAAAATCTGCTGCAGATAAACTCCATTATGACCAACTTTCAAAAGCTGAAAAAAATACTCGAAAGTCTATTGAAGATTGGATTTGAAAATTTAAGGGCATGCAGGATTTCTCTGCTTTGTTTGAGACTGGAGTTGATAATCCAAGTGGAATGACTATTGATAGTGCGATTGGAAAAGGAAATACGCTCAAAAAAATCCTTCTCAGTGGGAAAAGTGTCGTTGAGGATGGAAGTTTGAGACCAATTATGGCTGCAGCAATGATAGCTAATATTAGGCAAGGAAAGGGGCTTTATCGCTGACTTTCAAATTATGATAACCAGGGACTTTGGGTAAAATGTCTTCTTGGAGATCAGCATCATCAAAGATATATGAAGATGAGGCAAGATGTGCTTGATAGGATTAAGAAACCAGGAACTCCAGACGCTGATCAGCTTCAAGATAGACTCAAAAAATCTGAAATTGACTATATTGTAAATAATATCAATAATGCTAATGGAGGTCAGGATTTTTGATCTGTAAATGATGGGAATAAGCAAGTTCTCAAACAGCTTTATTCATCAAATTTTGCATGAGAACTTAATAATGCAGCAGATGAAGCCTTTTGAAAGAGGGCTATTGATGGTGCATACAGTAAAATTACTCACAATAACTTTAATCTCGCGGCCTGAGATTTTAAAAGATTTATTAAATCCAGTAGAATTGAATCAGCCCTTGCAAATCTCAAAAAAATGGGAGATCTTGCAAAAAGTGAGCAACATAAGGACCAGCTCAAAATGGCACTTTCCTATATCACTTTGAGTGGTATAATGAATAGGTATGGGGACAAGAGTGTGAGAAAATGGTTTGATGCGCTCGCAAGAACATATATGGTGCCAACTGCGTTTTTTGCGAAAAAACGAGAAAATCAACATAATGCTCGACACCTTTTAGATAAGGTAAATGCTGTTCCTCCCTTTAGAGAAGCTATGAAATCTAAGGAAGCGATAACTGAAAATTGACCAGCTCAAAAGAGCCTTCAGGAATCAGATTTTTCAATGAATGCTCAATCAGTTGAATACTGAGCCCTCTTGGATAAGCTTCGAGCTTGGTGGGGAAAAAATTCAAAGGAGATTGATGAGTACTTTCTTGGTCTCAAGAGCCAATGATCTTCTACAGATCCTATTGAGAGGAAGGTGCAAGATCAATACCGAGAACCTAATAGAGATAATATCGATAATGATTGGGCCCAAAATTCTGCTATTACAGGAAATTATGCACTTCTGGCTTCACCGGCAGTGATTGAACAGAATAAGAGTTATGATAGAGATGGGTTTCGCGGTCAGAGTATTGATGAAAAAAATGATAAAGCAGACTTTCGAAATAAGATTCGCTCTTCCCTTGAGGGTGCAAAGAGTATGGGACCAGAATTTTTTCTTAGACAGTTTCTGGTTTGGTTTAAGGATGATGGTTTTTCGCCAACAAATTATCCAGAGATTGTTTCTTGGATATATACAGCAAAAGCGGTTGCCGAAAAGGCAAAAAATAAAAATACTGATTTATCTTTTAGAATGCCAGGAAAAGAGAGTGATATAGTGTCTGTCAAATCATCCTATTCTAATGATGATGTCAAAAATTTGCTCTATTATCTTTTTAAGGGGAATGTGCTGAATGCTAGGGGATATCCTCCTCCAGTAGAGTTTGAAAAAGTGTTGACTTTCTTTGTGGATTACTTTGCTTCACACTTGGAGGAGATTAGCGATTCTGTGCTGGAATCAGCTTTTTCTCCTAGTGATCAATCGGCTTGAAAGGAGAAAAAATACTCACTTATTCCACGGGATGAATATAATGCAAAAGTTGATAAAAATTCACTTGAAAACTTTGGAATCACAGGTAAAAATCAGAGTGATGAGGACAAACGAAAAGCAAGGTTTTATAAAGACGAAAATCTCTTCCTTAATTCAAAACTCGTTAGACTTGAAAAGGCACTGCTTGGAAAAAGAATCAATCCTCCAGTGCTTTCATGAGCAGATCAAAATATCTCAGCCGCTATCTTCAGTGATATGTATGGTGGAAATAGATAAAAACAAAAAAAACTGAAAAAAGAATCTTCTCTTTCCTTTGAAGGTTCTTTTTTTTAATTTCTCAATCAGACTTCTCTAACCTTTCACTTGCATTCTGCTAGCAAATAACTATACTCAAAATTAGCTTATTTTTTTATTGCTTATATGTTAAGAAATGCTAGATTTTATCTATGATAGTCTTGATACTGTCAAAAAATTAAAGTTCCCTACATTCAAGCAAATTACGAGATTGACTCTTGGGATTTTTGCACTTGTTATTATTGCTGGGCTTTATCTTATCTTAGTGGATACGATTTGCTCTGATGGATACAAGGGATTTTATACTTTGATGACAAATCAATCTCTAGACTCTCAGCAAACTAATGGAGGACTGATCTCAGGAGATACTAATACTTTCTCTGGAATTGATCTCTCAAATATTCAGGCGGCAGTAGTGTCATGAACTGAAGAAACTTGAGTTCAGGAAGCTTGAGTCGCTCAAGTAGCTGAGTCTACAGGGGCCGTTCAAACTACAGGGGCTCAAAACTAGTACGATTAACGCTAAATAAAATCAGTTTTATCTATTCTTTTTATGCTTATGCAAAAAGAGGTAAATACCAATGAAATAAAAAAACAAATTGAGGACAATACTTATAGATGGTATGTGCTTAGTGTAACTTCTGGTCAAGAAGCACTTGTAATTGAAAATCTTCAGGAAAGAGTAAACAAGCAAGGGCTATCAGAGGATGTTGTTGATTATCTGAGTCCACTTGTGAGTGAGGTTGTGATGAAAAAATGAGAAAAGGTAGTCAGACAAAAAAAACTCTACCCTGGATATGTCTTCTTTAAGTCAAAGATGAATGATAAAATCTGGTATGTTGTGAGGAATACACCAGGTGTGAGACTTATTGTTGGGGCTGAGACAAAGCCGATCCCTTTGACAGATGAAGAATTTGCTCAAATGCAAAGTCAAATCCAGCAAGCTCAGGAAAGATCAGAGTTGACAATCCCTTATAAGGTTGGTGATGTAGTACTTTTGAAACATTGAGATTTTAAAGGTATGAAATGAAATATTAAAGAAATTGATGCAGAAAAGTGAGTGATTGTCGTGAATGTTGAAATGCTTGGTAGACTCACTCCTGTGGCAATTGATGCCGATAAGGTAGAGCTCACCAATTAGTTATTTATCTCCTTGATAACCTATGGAGAGAGAAAAAAAACTTGTATCACTTTGTTTGTGTATCTTGTTTGTAGCGTTTATCGTGGTATATTCATTGCTGTATCAGGTAAAGGGGCAAGAACTCTTGGCTAAGATGCAGGCAGATTTGGAAAAAAAGACAATACAAACCTGAACAACACAAATATCCACAGGAGAAACTCAGATTTTCTCTTTGGAACTTGACAAAGTGAATACTGGCAGTAGCACTGCCGAATTAACTTCGTGAGTGAATAACTCAAATATTGTGACTACTGGAGTTGATGCAAAGCCAGTAGTTCAGGAGCAAAATCAGAATGCTTCAACTGATGATGCTTCAACCTCTCAGGAACAAGAATTCCTTATGCTTTCAGGAACTGACCTTTACTTTTGAGTAGTGGATAGTTTTGAAAAGTTGGGACTTAATCCTGAATATATTCTGAAAGATCATAGAGAAATCTATTATGCCTTCTTTGATAAAGAACCTACAGATCTCAAAAAAACAGTCCAAAAGCTAGGTGGAAACATCTATGTGATGGCTACTGAATCTGAGATCCTAAAAAATGAGCTCTTTTGAAATAAGATTAGCTATATCAATCTTCCAGAATATAAAACAAAGCTTGTTGTGCTTCTTTTGGAAGTGGATCAGAAGTATCGATTGCTTCAGATACCATATTCAAAGTATCATACAAGCAAATCGTACTTAAAAACTTTATTTATCTAATGTAAACAACATTATGGCAAAAGTACAGAAAATTCTTAATATCGAAGTTCCAGCTGGAAAGGCTACTCCAACTCCACCGCTTGGACCTATGCTTGGAGCAAACGGAGTAAATATCGGACAATTTACAAAGGAATTTAACGAAAAGACTGCTGACTTGATGAAACAATTTGGTGGAATTGAAGTTAAGATCAAGGTAAAGTTGACGGTATTTGTAGATAGAACTTTTACAATGGAAATTGGTGCGCCAATTACCTCAGGTCTTATTAAATGGAGAATAAGTCAAAACCTTGGTTCAGGAGAGCCAAACAAGAAAAAGGTTGGAAAGCTGACTCTAGCTGATCTAGAAGCTATCTATGAACTTAAGAAATCAGATCTTAATGCTAATGACAAAGAAGCAGCATTCAAGATTATCGCTGGAACAGCAAGAAATATGGGAGTTGATGTTGAAATGTAATCAGCATTTTATGCCTTTTGACTAATTACTATTTACTATGAAGACACTTAAAAAGTATCTTCCCTACATTATCTCAATACTGATGATAGTGGTTGCGGGAATTGTGAAATGGCAATATAAACAGTCAAAACATGACTCATTTCGAGAACAAAGAGATCAGAGTATGAGCAATCTCAAGGAATCGTTAAGAAACCTTGGGTCTTGAAATACTACCGCGAGAGCAAAATAGCACTCGCTAACCGGGAGATACCTCGTATCGTTTGAACCGATTTTATTCTTATTCAATTACAATCATGAAACACGGAAAAAAGTATGTAGAAGTGAAAAAGCTTGTAGAAAAGACAAAAATGTATCCTTTGAATGAGGCTGTTGAGCTTCTTAAAAAGGTGAATTATGCTAAGTTTGATGCAGGAATTGAAATTGCTGTAAAGACTAACGCTAATCCAAAGTACAACGATCAAATGCTTAGAGCTACTACAATCCTTCCTCACGGAACTGGAAAAACTAAGAAGGTAGCTGTATTCATTACAGAAGACAAGGTTGATGAAGCGAAAAAGGCTGGTGCTGATATCGCTGGACATGATGCTCTTCTTAGGGATATTAAAGAAGGGAAGACTGACTTTGATGTTTTGATTACAACTCCAGAATTGATCAGAGATTTGGCTCCAGTAGCTAAACAACTCGGACCAAAGGGACTTATGCCATCTCCAAAGGCTGGTACCGTAACAATGAATATTGCTCAGGCAGTTGAGGAAACTAAGAAAGGTAAGATTGAATTCAGACTTGATAAGACTGGAAACATTCACGCTCTTGTTGGAAAACTTTCTTTTGATAATGCAAAACTTATCGAAAATATTGAATCTTTGATGAAAGCTATCGAAGAAAATAAGCCAACTGGAGTTAAAGGAAAGCTTGTAAAGAAAGTAGTTATCGCTACTACAATGAGTCCAGGTGTACAGGTTGAATACTAATAATTGATAACATAAAAAGAGGAGAAATCAGATTTCTCTTCTTTTTTTGTTTCGTTATCGTAAATTCTTCCAAAAGATTCTCATCGCGAGGCTCACTTTGTGAACTTTGCCTCGTTCATATTCATTCTCTCGCAATGATGGTCTGCTTTTCAATCACGATTTTTTTGACAAATAAAAGAATCTGGCTATACTTAAGCAACCTTTTATTCATTCAAAAAATAATGAAACAAAAAACAGCATTAAAATCAACAAAGCTAATTAAAACGACAAAAAAACAATCAAAAAAATCAGATTTTTCTTCTCTTTCTCAAAATAGAGAGAGTTTCTTTCAAGCGAAAGCTAATATTCTTGATATTAGAGATGGAGAGAGACTTATCGTTCTCCTAAACCTAGAACAAGCAACAGCTTTTGGGATTAATCTTCATGATAAAGTAACACTCAAAAGACATAATGGGGAGAGTATTGTAGCGGATGTGGCCATTTCAGATACTGTCCCAGCTGGAGAAATTGGAATCTATCTCGATATTCTTGATAAGGTAAAATTCACCTCAAATGAGGTAATCTCTGTAGCATTGGCTGAAAGTTCAACTGCTTCTTATGATGCTATTAGAAAGAAGATGAGAGGAGAGAAAATCTCATATGAAGAAATGTATGCAATTATTAAAGATATTTCAGAAAATAAGCTTGATGATACAATGATGACCTATTATGTTGCATCAAGTTTCTTCTATCCAACTACTGATGAAGAAATGTATCTGACAGCAAAGGCCATGGCTGAATGTGGGGTAACCTTCAAATATCCCAAAGGAGAGATTATCGCTGATAAGCACTGTATTGGTGGAGTGCCAGGAAATGAAACAACAATGATTCTGATCCCACTTATTGCGAGTCTCGGGATCAAAATTCCAAAAAACTTCTCAAAGTCAATTACCTCTCCTGCTGCGACTGGTGAATGTGTAAATGTGCTGATGGATATCAATTTTGATAAGAAAGGGATTGAGAAGCTAGTGAAGGAAGAAGATTGTTGTTTAGTATGGTGAGGATCATTAGATCTTGCTCCTGCTGATGACAAGTTAATCAAGGTCCAGTATCCACTTTCTATGCAATCTAGAGCCAAGGTAGTAAGCTCAATTATGGCAAAAAAGTATGCAATGGGAATTACTCATTCACTTATTGATATTCCAGTTGGACCAACTGCAAAAGTTACAACAATGGAGGAGGCGAAAGACTGGAAAAAGAAGTTTGAATATGTAGGTAAAAAACTCTGAATGAAGATGTCTGTCGCAATTACCAAGGCTGATGAGGTGATTGGAAATGGAGTAGGAGCTGTTCTTCAGGTAAGAGAAGTACTTAGAATTCTCCAGCAACATCCAGAAAGAGCAAAAGATCTTGAAGATAAAGTGCTTCATCTTGCGTCAAAAATTATCCAAGATGTAGGTCTCGCAAAGGGTAAAAAGGCTCTTGAGCTAGCAAAAACTCAGCTCACTTCTGGAAAAGCTTGGCAAAAGATGCAATCTATTATCAAGGCTCAGCACGGAGACCCAAAAATTACTTCAGAAACATTGAAACTCGGAACTCATACCTACGATATTCTCGCAACCAAGGACGGTCAGATGAAGGTGATTAACCTCCATGATGTCAATGCAATCTGTAGAAAGCTTGGATGCCCAGTAATCAATGAAGCCGGAATGTATCTTTACAAAAAGCTAGGTGATAAAGTGAAAAAGTGAGAAAAGATCGCAACGCTTTATGCACTTGATGATACTAAACTCGATCTTGGAATCGAAAGATTTAAGGAGAGAAGTCCATTTGAATATTAAGATAGACACAATAATAAAAAAAGAAAGCCTGAATCAGTTCAGGTTTTTCTCTTTACTTCCTCAGACAAGAAAAAAAGAGCAAACTGCTCCTTTTTTTTATGTTCATCATATTAGAGTCAGAATTTTTTTGGATTTTTGAGCTTAAATTCCCTTGGTGAGAGGAATCTCTCAATAATTGCATCAAGGACCTTATCTACATTCTCTCCTGTCTTCCCAGATACGCAGATTACTTCCTCCTTTGGGAGTCCAATCATATTTTCAATTTCTCCAGCAACTCTATCTGGATTTGCTGCAGGGAGATCAATCTTGTTTAAAACTGGGATAATATCTAGACCCTGATCAATCGCTTGATACAGTGTTGAAAGCGTTTGAGCCTGAATTCCCTGAGAGGCATCAACCAGCAAAATCGCCCCTTCAACCGCAGCTAGTGAACGAGACACTTCGTACTGAAAATCAACGTGTCCCGGAGTATCAATAAGATTAAGTTCGTAGCCTTTCCACTGCATTCTAGCTGGCGTAAGCTTGATCGTAATTCCTCTCTCCTGTTCGATATCCATACGATCCAAAACCTGAGAATGATTCAGCTTTCTCACTGTTCCAGTGATCTCGAGCATTCTATCAGCTAGTGTAGACTTTCCATGATCAATATGTGCGATAATACAAAAATTCCTAATCTTGTCCATCTTTTTCCTCAGGTGCAAAAAAATTAAAAATCTGATTTTCCTTCCCCTTTTATCTCTATAATCTATCGTTTTCCTAGATAAAAACAAGTGTTTTTACTCCATGCAAAAGAGGATTGAGACTTTCTCTTCTTCGTTAAAATTAATCTTATGCTTCGCTTTTACCCTCCATCCCTTCAAAAAGCTCCTGTATCAGCTTGATCGCCTCTTTCTGATCCAAAAAAAACGGAGAAGTGGCGATGGTTACCATTTTTGCTCAACAAATCAGCTTTCTTGTCTGCTCAAAGGTCCACTCTTTATCTTCAATCCCCATCATCTTCTCCCAAAAATCCATATCAATATCCAAAATATAGTCCTCATCAGGTTTATGATAGTGGAGGAGTCAGTATTCGCTCCTGAGTTGGTCTACAGATCCGAGTAATCCACTTCCTAATGCCGGAATAATAAAGTTCCCAACATTACACTGTTCTTGGACAAATCAAAAGACTGAATTCAGATTTTTTTCATCTATTTTTTCCTCGTTAGGTTTCATATCCGAGTGCTGATCTATATGAATCAGTTTTACTCCCTTTGCAAAGCGATTTTGAAAGTATTCTTTATACCAAAAATATAAAGCATGATTGTGATTGTCAAAAATATAGATCGGCACTCCTCAAACCTCAAAGGTCAAAAATTCCTTTAATCCATAAAAATACTCTAAAGTTCCATTTGTTCATCTTTCACAAAAAACTGGCTCTTCTCAGAGTTTTAGCTCAGAGATTCCCTTTTTTACAAGTGGTGCAACCCAAAGTTTTACGGAATTTCACTCTTCTTTTGATCAAAAAAAGCAGTTCCCGTTTACTCATTCAAGCCAAAATCCTCTATAATTCTCCATCTCTCCCTCAAAAATAAAAAAATCAGATTTTTTTCTTATTTGTTCTACTTAACTTAATCCCTATTTCAACTTCTTTTTGATTTCTTTCCCTAAATCACAAAAAATTAGGACACTCAGTAGCTGAAAGCAGAGATTTTTTCTCTTTATATTGCTAAGCAAAAAACTATACTAAAAAACAGTTTAGTTTTGCGAAACGAATGTCCGGACATAAACTCGTGATAAAAGACGCTCTCTGGCAGCTAGCCGGGAGAGTGATCAGCGCATTATTTGGATTTGTAATCACCAAAATTATTGCCTCATATCTTTGACCGTTGAGATACGGAGATTATGGGACAATTTTCAGATTTTTCGCTTGGTGGACTGCGCTTGTAGACTTCTGAATCTATGTCCTTGCAATCAAGCAGCTCTGAACTCTAAAAAAACAAATACACTGAGATAAAGAAATAGAATCTGACTTAAATCCAGCTTCTCCTTTGGCACAAGACTACTGAAAATTTGTTGGAACCAGAGTTTTTCTCATAGGAATTGTCTATAGTTTGGCAATTGCTATTGCCTACTTGATCCCTGCCTATACAGAAAATCCCTATATCATCCGAGGACTTCCTTTGGCAATGTGCTATTCTGCAAGTAATATGTATGCAGGTATTCAGCAGATACCACTTCAACTCTTTCGAAAGATGAAAAGACTGACGTGGTCTTTGATTATCGCAAGACTTTCGCAGTTACTAGTGCTTTTGCCGGTAGTGTATCTGTTCTTTACTAATGTTGACTTCCAGTCTGCTCAAACACCAAACCTTGTGCTAATTTCAGCTTTTTGTCTAGTGATCTTCTCGGTAGTTGCGAGTTCCCTTGGACAAAATGTGGAAATGCATCTCAGAACCAAAGATATCCTCCCTCTCAAGATCAGATTTGACTTCTCTTTTATCAAAAAGATTTTAAGTCAGAATTGGAGATTTGGTTTTTCCTACTTTTTTAGTAGTTTCCATACCTTATTGGTGCTGATTTTCCTAGGATGGTTTTTCCCGACAGCTCAAAACTTTGATCATGCGGGGAAGCGAGCTTTGGCTTTATCTTTGATAGAGATCTTACTAATCATACCATCCTCACTAGGAAATTCGCTCCTTCACAAGATCCCAAACTACAGCAAGACACAAAAGCAAAAATCCCTCTGAAATCTGATGACAATGGTTGTCCGAATTGGAGCCTTGATTGCGCTTAACTTCTGGATTTTCGCAGATGATATTATTCTACTCGTCTCCTCAAGTAAATTCCTTTGAAACCGAACCAATACCATTGACCGATGAGCCAACCAAGTGCTTCCTTTCTTGGGGATTGTACTTGTGCTTAGCTTCATCAAGCAGGTCTATAATTATATCTTCGTAGCTATGGAGCAACAAAATAGGCTTTTCTTGATTAATCTGATTGGAGTAGTACTCGGTGCAGTTGTTGGGATCTACCTTATCCCAAGCTATGGACTTCTTGGATGAGTATTGACACAGCTTTTGATTGAGTGACTTTTCACTGGAGGAGCAATCCGGGTTGCTGCCAGAAATCATCTTACCCCGCACTTTGATACAAAAAAAGTTATAATTCTGATTTCTTTATTGGTTGGAGTTGGACTCCTAGGTGCTGGACTCCATTATCAAACAGGAGGAACCTCGCTTTGACTCTGGAAATTCTTCCTCATCGCTGCGCTAATAAATATCCCGGTTCTACTCCTAGCTATCAAACCAATGAAAACCGTTGCAAAAGGACTTACACAAGAATAATTTTTTTATCTCTCTAAGGGAGCATGTTTAGACAAATTCTATCAGATTCAGTCACTGTCCTCTTTCAAAATCCTAAACTCATTAGGCTCTCTTTTTTGACGCTTGTGTTTTATTCAATAGTTCGTATCTACTTTATCGTTTATTATTTCAATACTTTTCTTCTCTATAAATATGAAAGCTGAGTTCAGCTCTCTGATGCCTTTATCTATGTTCTTGATAAACTAAATAATCAGTGAATTCTCCGAGCAGTGATCTGAGTTATTGTTGTATTAATCTGATATCTTTGGTTCCATCCGATAGGAGAGGCATCAGTTGTTTCAGCATTGGATAATCCTCAGCAGTCAGCTTTCAGATCTTTTGTTAGAGGAAGTGGAAAGTTCTTCCCAATGCTCGAGTATAGCTGACTTTCAATTCCTTTCTGAGTATTTACCTTCTGTACGGTAATGCTTAGGCTCTATCTGATGGATATTTTTGATAATATATTTATTACAATTATTGTCGGAATCCGATGATTCCTCGTGCTCTTTGCCAGTGTTTGCTGGTCATATGCTAGGATTATTATTGCTCTAGAGGGCTGTCAGGTTTTTGATGCGATCAAAAAGAGTACAAGTCTCGCGATGAATAATCTCGGTCTCTCAGTTAAACTAATGTTTGTTGAGCTCCTCTTGATGCTGAGATTTATTGTTATTGGTCTTCTTATCGTTGGAATCCCGGTACTTTTGATCTATATTGCAGTGTGGTTGGATGTGATCCAAAATTCCTTTGTAGAGACTACGATCCGAGTAGTTGCAGCAAGCTTGCTTCTAGTAATTGCATATCTCAACTGTATTGTTGAAGCATTCTTCCTCACCTATTGGTATCAAGCTTATAGAAAAATCTCACCAAAAACATAGAAAAGCCTGAATTAGTTCAGGTTTTTCTTCTTTGTGAACTATCATTTTTTTACTGTTACTCGTAATAATGAGTTCTACAAATCTGCCCGAGACTTATTTTGTGTATCATAGCGATCCAAATGAGAGTCTAAAAGAGGAATAATAAAAAAACATTTGCTATCAAAAAGCAAATCATTACACTCACATCCGCTAAACAAAAAAATAAATAATAAAACATGTACAAAATCGAGGACGATCACCTTAATTGGTGCTTATTCTCCAAAGTTCAGGTAGAGGAGCTTCGTCGCCAAACAGAAAAAACTCTTTTCTGACTCTACAAAAAGATGAGGGAATGGTCTCATCTACACGCGTACTGAAATATGATACTTTCCGTTCAAGGTATCAAGACATAAAATAAAAATAAGAAATATGACAAAAGTAGTTAAATCAATCATTGGATTGATACTCGCAATGTTTGCGGTCGTAGTCTTAGACTCCTGCAACAAACAAGAAAATCAAGAAGCAGAATTTACTGCTTCAGAACAGCAGGCTCTTGGAGATTTCCAAGCAGTAATGCCAACTGCTCGAGCTAGTAGCACAGTCTATTACTCAACTCCAAGTGTTGGAGGTTATACTCCGAATAGCTCTAGAAACTTACCTATAAAAGGTATTTGTGGAACAGCTGAAGGAGGAGTAATCAAAGCCCAAGTTATTCAACAAACAAATGGAACTTTTGAGGTTGAAATAACAAAGCAAGATGGAGGATTCTTCTCTGGTAAAGGAACAGCTTACATTAAGTCAGCTTCCTTATGTGGAGGTATCGCTTCAAAACAGGAATATAGTTCCTTTTCTCGAAGAATAAGACTTTCTTTTACTGCGACGTTTGATATAGGTTATACCCACTTTTACCCTATGATAATAGACCAAAGAAGTGGGGTACGCTATTATGCTGAACCTATTTTGGTGTATACC
>ERZ772956.1582-NODE-1582-length-15360-cov-21.080889_pt1 | contig 15360 bp, 13 predicted proteins | sample MGYA00580683_ERZ772956 | MGnify/ENA primary metagenome ERZ772956 (study PRJEB29015, sample SAMEA2738077) | human oral metagenome | biome: human oral; feature: human-associated habitat; material: saliva | place: China | collected 2212 ... | reverse complement strand
TAAGGGATTCCTGTTTTCTCTGAAGTATATACAGCTTCAGCATATTCAGCAATATATGGATCCATCTTAATTATTTGAGAGCGTAATTCTGCTGTCGTTAATGAACTACTCGATTGACTAAGTACCGTTAAAATAGGTTTTATTAAATAGGAAACTCTTTTCTCTGTTGTTAAATTATCAATATAACCCATATTATCCCCACATTGTTCCACTAAAAGAAATAAACTAAAACTCAAAATTTACCTATATTACTAATATTCTATCATAAACCGTCTAAATTATGAAAGTTTAATGAATTTACAAAAAAATCCTAATAGACAAATTAATGACTATTAGGATCTTCTAAACTATTTTCTAACACAAGAATTTTATCTATAGTGAATATGGCTCCATAAATAAATATAGCTTTTTTGATGTCACGCTAAAGCTTCTATAATAACATCTCCCCAAAAAAACTAACTATAATATTTCTAATCTACTATTTCCTATCAATATGATAGTCAATTACTTTATGATATTATCAAAAAAGCTTTCTTCCTACTAACTAATAACTCTCAAAAAACACTAGACTTTTATTAAACTAATACTAGTCTATAACGTGTCTTGCATTCCTTCTCAAAGAGTTTGGTAATAAATGATCAATCTCATCATCACTAAATGTTTGCTCTTCATTAAATTTTAGTGCTATTTGTGCTTCTTTATAACTTTGACTATCAGTATTAGGTGCTTCATCATAAATTATTCCTGTCATCTGCTGTAATTCATCTCGTCTCAACCTTATTCTGTATCCATCTAAAATATCAAAATCTGTTAAAAGAGATACATAAGCCTCTCGAATTTTCCATAATTGATTTGCCGTATGTTGATGATTAGTAATTTTATTAATCCAGTCTGCTTCTTTAAAATAAGTATTAATAACAAGTAATATAAATGCTAATATAGCACCTATTATACTAGCACATTCTTTATCAAATACAATAGAAGCCAAAATACCACTTGTGGTAGCTGCAGATAATATAATTCTACATAATTTTAAAGTATCATAATACCCTTGCAATCGATCAATCATTTTATAATGACAAGTTTCAGTGTAAACAACTCTACCATAAGCCTCGCGGATTTGTGACTCAAGTCTATATCCATTTGAATTTTTAGAAATACGCTCCATAGAACACTCCAGTTCCCTGATAACTCAAAATTGTGTTTAATACTATTTACCAGCTATTTTATTTAATACTTTCGAAAGACACTCAATACTATCAGCAGTATTTACATCCATGTGGCTACCTGGTGCACTTAAATGAATATTAAACCTCCCATAATTCACCATATCATTAAAAGAACGTAACAAATACTCTTCAAAGGTTTCATATTGTGTACAAGATCTCTCCCCATCACGTATCCAATGCCAATTACCTATTTTATTATATACAAATGAATCTATAACTATACCAGATAAATAGTAGCTAGAAAAAAAAGTATTATGTATACAACGAATATGTCTGCAAGTATCCTTTAGTAAACCATTAGTTCGACACTCCTTATTTAATTCACTAATTGCATCTTGTTCAGCTTTTGGATTTGTGCTCCGCCACTTTCCTCCATTATTTGTATCACCATATGTATATATTGGAGTCCCATAATTTTCAGTCCTGAAAGCGGGAAGTAACTCAAATTTAAGTCCATCTACAAAATTTAGGACTACAACTTGACCATTAGCTTTTACTTCGGTACGTGGATAGAGCATCATAATTTTAGATTTAACGGCTTGCAGCAAACGGGATTGACCATTGCCACTTGCACTTGAAAATCGATCATATTCAGTTAAAGGCAATTCAATAAGTATATCTACATCACTTTCAAGTATTGCCGTACCTCTACCATATGAACCAACGTACAAACTATGTAATTTATTGTTATCAATCCCCCAAAACTCTTTATTAATAATAGTAGTTATTGAATGGTATCTTCTAGATATCACTTGTCTACGTACATCTGGTATTCCATATGCATCTTTTTTTACTCGAATAATCTCTCCCATAAACCTATAACTCCTCATATGAAACTAAAATAATTAATTATTTTATACAGGCATTATTTTTTATTTGATTAACTATATTTGCAATTTCAACAGCTTCAACTTGATCAAAAAGTTTCCACATATCAAACGGTCTATCAAACGGTGGTTCTAACAATACTTTTGGAGATTCCATATATCCATTAACCGCAATATAGTTAACAACTTGTTTAATAAAGTTAATTTGATCACTATTCATAGCCTTGGTATTAATCAAGTCTGAAAAGGCTTTTTCAGCGGCTTGAGGATCCATTTTTACAATCTCTCGAACAACTAATCCAAACTCTTTGCCTTTAAAGCGTTTTTCATAATCATCTTTACTTCCTAATTTATGAGTAAAAATGTATTCCAATGCTTTATAGTCTTCTTCATTAATCGGATTGTTATTAATGAGTTTTTGAATTGTTGGATGATCTTGATGTGTTAAGAAATACGACTCAACTTTTTCTTGATAGCTCTCAAAAACTTCAGGCATTAGAGTATCGCCTTCTCTAGTTAATAATACTGAGTCCGTAATTGTTGTTATAATAACCCTACGCTCTGCAACATCAAGAAACTGAATTAAATCTCTGAGTTCTTTTCTTAGATGATTTAGCTGCAATGCATCAACAATTTGCCAATACGTATCTTCTTTTATTAACTTCAAGAAATCTTGTTTTTTTCTAATTTGATCGATACTAATTTTTTGTAATAAAGTATTAGAAAGACTTATTACACGTTTCTTAAAATAGTCAAGAGATTGACCATCAAATAGATTCAAAATCCCTTCATATACAAAGTTGTCAAATCCTCGTGCCAAATTCTCTTTAACGTCAGAACAAATTAAAGGTGCAATATAAGTAATTAAGTCATGCTCATCAATATTTGATAAATAATCAAATGACGTTTTTACACTATATTTATCTACATATTTTAACTGTAAACGGACAACCGGTTTTGTTACTTCTAAATCAGTAATTTCTTTAAAGCACTCATCTACAAGTTCCGAACGCCAGCTTTGATATTCTTCACTGCCATATTTTTCAGTTTGTAGTCGTGCAATAATTTGAATACGCTTAGCAAAGATTCTTTCACCTAATGTGGCAATATTGCCTTTTACTTCTACCGTATTTTTTTGATTTCTAAAATACTCAAAATTTTTGCAGTAATCAAAGATATAGAAGTACTTCTTACCTACATAATCACCATTATTTTTATCAAAAAACTCCACATCTGGACAGAGTCGAGTCCCACGACCTATCATTTGCCAGAATTTTGTCTTTGATTTTATACGTTTAAAAAATACCAAATTAACACATGCTGGCACATCAATTCCCGTGTCTAACATATCTACTGAAATGGCTATATCCGGTTCACCATCTGAAAATTTAAACTGGTCGATTAAATGTAATGCATGTTGATCAGAGCTAACAATAACACGTGCTTTTTTCCCTTTTGAAGAACGATATAACAAATTAAATCTATCTTCAATTAGATAAGCATGCTTTTTATTTTGAGCAAAGATAATTGTTTTACCTAAAGAGTCTCCATTATGAGTCTTTATACCATTCTGATCCAGTTCTCTTAGAACGTGATCTATTGTATCTGTACTATAAATAATAGAATTTACTTCTGTAGCAGAATAATCGCCTTGAAATTCTCCCGCTTGCTCTATAGCTTCATCTTCTAGTCGTTCCTGGTCTTCTTTTGAAAGTTCATCATAAACAATACCATCGGATAAAAACTTTGATTCTATCTCAAAGTTATAATATGGAACTAAATAATTATCTCTTATAGCCTCATCATAGCTATATGCATATGTAGGAACTCCGTTTTCGACCTCAAAGAAGTCAAATGTATTTCTATCCACCTCCGATTTAGGTGTAGCAGTTAAACCAACAAGAATAGCATCAAAGTATTCAAATATAGCTCTATATTTTTTAAAAATACTACGATGGCTTTCATCAACTATAATTAAATCGAAATGACCAGGAGTAAATAAGCGTTTACCATCTCCATCGAGTGACTTTTCAATGGCATTTAATATTGTAGGATATGTTGAAAAAACTATACGGGCATTTTTATCATCTTTGCTTTCACAAAGATTACATAATGATGCGGATGGTAAATGCTCTTTAAAAGCATCCTTTGCCTGACTAACTAATGCAATTCTATCCGCTAAAAACAATACATTCGTTACTTGATTACTCCGTGAAAGCACATCAACTAAACTTACTGATGTTCTTGTTTTCCCTGTCCCTGTTGCCATAACAAGTAAGCTTCGTCTAACCTTATTTTCAAGATTTTGACAAACGGCTCTAATCGCTTCCTTTTGATAGGAGCGTGCTGAAATATTATCATTAATTGGAATAGTACTTAAAATAGGCTTATCTAATTTTCTACGTACAATAAGTCGTTCTAGGTCACTTACACCATATACACTACTTACACGGCGCATATTCCATTCAAGATCATCCCACATATGAGTTTCATACCCATTTGAAAGGAAGATAATCGGACGTTGTCCATATTCACGTTCTAATGCATTTGCATAAGCTAAGGCCTGCGTCTTACCATCATTTATATTGCGGCTAGTTTTCTTGGCCTCAATTAATGCGAGAGGCTTACCATCACGCCCCATTAACACATAATCTACACTAAGATTGGATCCACCTGGAATGTATGGATTTGCGACCTTAAACTCTTCAAACACATTTTTATTAGGTCCTTCAAACTCCCACCCCATTAATTTAAGATCAACATCTATTATATATCTACGTGTTTCAGCCTCTGTTTCAGGAACTTTAGGTAAACTACGAGTCACAATATGCTCAAATTTAGAGGCAGATAATAGCTTTGAAAGCTTTTCAATTTCTAAGTACAGATTTTCAATTTGTTGAGCATTTTGAGCAATCAAACTTTCTTGCTCTTTGATTTTCTTAACATCTACTGGAACTATAGCCTTAGGAATTGCATTCTCATCAAATGTACGCTCTACATAATTATAGCCATAACAATAATCAATCCATTCAATAAAATTAAATAATGCTTGTAGTGAAATAATCGCTGTTCTTGGCAAAATTTTGGTATTAGAATGGACAGCCAAATTCCCCATTTTTACAATTGGTTGTAATTCACGCCACAAAGATTCTGGCAACTCATCTTTAAAAGATTTAGCATGTAATAATGATTGAAGATTGTCTTTATAAGGCAAGATCATACTAGTATCTGCTGTATATACCCATTTGACAGCCAACTCTAATGCCTTACGACATCCAATTGCACACATAGCTGGTGATGAGTGAAATACACGCTCTGCCTCAATGGCTGCATCTGCAAAGACTTTATACTCAACTATATTTTTAAGAAAATCAAAATTAGCCATATGTAATCCCCTATACATGTAACTTCATCTGTTTTATATAATACTTAGTTTAATTATACACCATTTACTCAAATTTCAATTTGTTGATTTGAGAGTGATATAAATTAAATCTATTTACTGTATCGATATCTGGTAACGGCATTACTATAGAATTAAGCATCTTTGTTGTAACTTGATTAATAGTAGTTGTAGAACCAGCTGAAATATGTCTCCTAAATGCCTGACTTCTAAAATATTCAAACAAATATACATAATACTTACTAGATATTGCCATCATAAAAGCACCATATGTCGTATTCAATATATCGTCTTCGATAAGTGCAACTTTACCAACTAAAGATTTGCTTCCATTTCTAGCACACATTAAAATATCATGCTTCTTTAATAATAGTTTAGTATCAACTTTATCATTAACATACAAAATATCATCATAATATAGTTGACTATTTTGTATGTTTCCTGATCTTAAAACAGCCGTTCCACTATTTGACACAGCTTCAGGTTTATATGTTAAACCAATTCTATATTCTGCTATGTCACTTAATTTAACCAATGGCCAATTCAAAGTATTACGAACAACATCACCAAACAACTCAATAAATCGGGATTTTACTAATTCATCTAACAGAAACAATAACTTTCTTTTTATTTCTATCAGATTATTTACTCTATCTAACCGATGAACTATATTTTTTTGTATATCAAGATTAGGCAAAGAAATCGACATATTTTTTAAATGTGAAGGACCAAAGTTTAGCTGAGCACTTCCTGTAACAACTTTAGTTAGTACTTTTTTAAATTTAATTGATTTTAAGTAATACATAAAATATCGTATTTCAAGTACTTCTTTATTTAATACTTTGAATCTAATTGTACTAGTATTCATACATACTGGTAAATCACTTTGATGGATAAATCCCATTTTACTATCAAAGGAGTCTATTTTTATTCCAGAGGAAGCTATTATAAAATCATTGGGATCACATAAGAAATGACTATACTTATTAAACGCCTCATTTTCTGATATATATCGGTCTGACGTTGTTAAATCTATTTTTCCATTTCTTAAATTTGAAACATTCAACAGTTTTACACCACTTGTTGTATATTGATGATTTCTAACTCCTGGGCCTTCCTGAAAAAATAAAACTTCTGGAAATTTATATAATCTTTTAACCATAATAACCACACAAATATGAATTTGATTATCCGATAAATTTTCTATGAGATATTTTTACATTGGATTGGTTAACCATTGCATAATGCATTGTAGTATCAATTTGTTGATGCCCTAATAACTTCTGTACTTGTTCAATAGGCATTCCTTTATCAATAGCTCTTGTTGCCATAGACCGTCTAAACTTATGAGGATGTACCCTCTGATCTAATGAAGCTAATCGACCTAATTTTCTAAGTCTAATTTCTACACCACTAATTTTTAATCTTTCAAAAGGACTATCTAATGTAACAAATAATGCTTCATTATAGTCCTTTCTTTGTTCCAAATATCGTTTAAGATGAACTTTAGTTTTAGCATCAAAATAAACCTTACGTTGTTTGTTTCCTTTACCATAAACAATACATTCTCTTTCTTCAAAATTAATATCATTTATATTAAGGTTTACTAATTCACCAACCCGAATGCCTGTTGAGTACAAAAGGTCTATCATCGCTAAATCACGAATATGCAGACAAGAGTCACGAAGCTTTTCGATACACTCTTCAGATAGTGTTTCTTTGACTTTACTACCGGTTCTTATCTTATGAATTCGTCTAATGGGACTTTTAATTATATAATCCTCTGCTTCAAGCCAAGAAAAAAAGCTAGAAAGATTTCTTCTAATATTATCTACAGTAGTTTTACTACAATTATTTCTTAATTGATATTCTGCCAGATACGCTCTTAAATCATCAGTTTGAACCTGGCGCAATGGGGTAACTATTACACTAAGCATATGTTCAATAGTAGCTTTATAATAAGCTAAAGTTCGTTCTGAACAACCTTCAATCCTTTTAGCAGAAATAAACATATCCATATACTCAATGTTAGTATATGGATATGTTTGATTATTCTGTGTATTTAAATTTTTTTGTAAAACAATTTGTAAAGTATATAATTCTTTAGCAGACAAAACTTCACTCATATCATGTAATATATCATTAATTAATTGTTGCATAGGTATACCTCTTTTCTTTTTATATTAGTATACCAAATGAATGTTAACCAAAATATTCTTGCATTAATGAATCCATTAAAAGCTGAGTCTCATCTATAGATTTTTGAACATCAGATTTCAATTTGTTGATTTGATTTAACTCAATTAATAATTTTTTCTGTAATTCAATTGAAGGAACTGGTATTTCAAGGCTCTTTATAAATTTAACAGCAGAAATATTCTTAATTCCCGAACCTTTTGTTTCAATATTATTAATTAAAACATTCATATAAAGTAAAAATACCTCTGGCAACAAATATTTACCTAAAGTAAATTTACAAAGAGCTTGATTAATAATTCCCTTCTCTGCATTACTAGGTAATATATATAATTTTCCTATAGTTCCCGAACAACTCATTATTATATCGCCAGGCATACACCTAAAACGTTTTAATAATTCATAATGATCTTTTGAAATATATCTACTTCCTATACTTGCGGAACTTTGAATAGCATTTACCTGCTCATAGACTTTTACACTTGAAGTTGATTTTTTGACAAAATTTTCCACTTTCAAAGCACTACCAAAAGGTCCTCTAACGATTGACGAACAAACATCTTCTAATTTTAATTTTTTTACATGTTTATTAGTCTTATTGAATTCATCAAATCGGGATTTAATTAATAAATCCAATTCATTTATTATGTTTTGTTTCTTCTCTATGATGCACTTTACTAAATCTAATCTATCTACTATAGCGTTTTGATATTCTACTGATCTTTTAGGAATAATTAGTTTTCTTAATGCCGCTTGAGTTAGCTTTTGCCTTGTCGCTCCGTTAATATAACCTTCAATTTTATAAAACATTAAACTATAGCAAATATATTCAGCTAAAAAGCCTTTTTTAGCACGTAATACGTGAGCATGGTTATTAACCCAACACTTACCATTTACTAAATAAGCAATTGGTTTTGTCTTCGATCCAAAATGACCACCATCCTCTGCAACAAGAACTAACTTTTCATCAAAAATATATTGATTAATTGTGCCTTGTATCCCATTGGCTCCATAGTATGGATATATTCCAGGAATCCTTTCAGATTCTGTAACGGGTCTACGTTGTGAGTCTAAAATCTCACAACAATCTTCCACTCTTATAAATTCCATTCATCTCACCAAATATGAATTTATTCATTTAACAATCGTTCTAGCTCAGCTGTATCAGCAATGATTTGTTCATTTAAAGCTTTAATATTAGCTAATATTTCGCTAGTTGGAGGATATTCGACCGGGATATATTCAATCTCTTTATATTTATTAATAGATAAATCATATCCATTATCCACGATTTCTTGTTTAGTTACTAAGAAGCTTTGTTCAGTACGTTTCCGTTCACTTTCACTATCAATATGTTCAAAACGATCAATAATATCAGCAATGTCATTGTCTTCAATAGGTTGTCGTTTATCATCTAAACTAAAACCATCTGCTTTCATATCATAAAACCAAACATTATTGGTTCCACCAGCTTGAGTTTTCGTAAAAATCATAATCGCTGTAGACACTCCCGCATAAGGTTTAAAAACACCCGAAGGCATGGATATAATAGCACGCAAATGATGGTTCTCAATAATTTCTTTTCGTAAAGCTACATGTGCTTTAGATGAACCAAATAGAACCCCATCAGGTACAATACAAGCACAAGTACCACCTTTTTTCAAAATTCTTAAAAACAGTGCCAAAAATAAGAGCTCTGTTTTTTTTGTATTATTTGTAATACTACGCAATTCATCATTAATAGTTTCTTTATCTAAACTACCTTTAAATGGTGGATTAGCTAAACAAATAGTATATGCATCATGTATAGTATTTTGTTTCGATAAACTATCTTTGTAATCAATCTGAGGATATTTGATAGAATGTAACATTAAGTTCATTGCAGATATGCGAAGCATTGTTGTATCTGTATCAAATCCACTAAACATATTACTTTCATAGTGTTTCCAATCAGCTTTATCCATTTTTTCACTATGATTTGCTCGAATATATTCCGCAGCAGACACCAAAAATCCAGCTGTACCACAAGCAGGATCACAAATTATATCCTGTGGTGTAGGCTTTAAGAGCTTAACCATCATTTCTCGTATGTGTTTTGGTGTTCTAAATTGTCCATTTGTTCCAGCTGTAGATAATTTTGAAAGCATATATTCATACAAGTCACCTTGCATATCTAAATTTGCAATGTCATGAGTATATAAATCATCTAATCCAGTAATAATTTTTTCAAGCACTTGTGCAGTCGGAACTATAAATGTAGCAGTAGACATATGCTTAGCAAAGAAATCAAAACCATCCTTTGTTTCATCAGTATCAGGAATTGGTATTAGCTTGCCATGTTCATCAAAATCTGGCAACTTTCCATGCTTCATGGCCTTAATCGCTGGGAATACAAAATTAGAAACAATATTATAAATTTCATCAGCATTTCTAAATTTAAAATTGCTCCAACGCATAGCTTGTCCAATATCCGACTCTGGGAAAATCAATTCCACATCCGCACCAAGTAAAGTCTTACTGCGAATATTATTAATTTCTTGATCATCCAATGCACGTATAAACATCAAATATGTAATTTGCTCGATTACAGATAAAGGATTTGTTAAGCCTGCAGCCCAGACATTCTCCCATATCTTATCAACTTTATTCTTAATTTCACCTGTTATCATATGTATTCCCCTATAAATAGATTACATGTTTCTTTCATAATAACATAATTTTTATCCTAATAATATCTATAAAAATAACTATCTATAAACTTATTAATACACGCCTAATTAGTCAGTCATTTATAATACACCATAATATATAATATTATATAAATAAAATACCACATCATACAGAACCCAAAATTCTCTATATGATGTGGTATTATTTTCTTTACGCTCTACTTCCTCACTATATATTAAATGTAATACTACTTTTCGGATTCTTCAATTTCGGAAAACCATATTTCTCCAACGCATGTAAAATCTTTTGAATAGTCTCTTTGATATTATTTTTAGACACAGGTATAGAACTTACGATATATATGATTCCCTCAGCTTTTGCAAGATAAATACTTACAACACAATCATGACTATGTATGATACGGAGCAGATATACATCATAGGTAGACTCAACATAAAAATCAAACTCCTGATTTTCATGTATTACATCAGGTGTATCATGTACTGGTGCTACTGTGCAATCAGATATTTGAAAAGAATCTGAATCAAAATGCACTCTACAATTATGTTTTCGTTTCATTCGTTCAAGTCGTTCATCTATCATGTTTCACCACATCACTAATTAGTCGTCCCAAGTCTATAGCATTTTTAGATGTAATAACAGGTTTACCTGTCCTATCTTCAATAGATTTACGCGCATCACCAGCGATAGAACCGCCATCTTGAGCAACCTGTTTATTCTCCTCTAATCCTTGTGGATTAGTTGCCTCCGCAATATCCTTTGTAGCCGTTTCGGCTAACATATTTAAGATAAGTTCTGTAGTAGACATATTATCTCGTAGATTTTCTTTTTTTAGCCCCTTAAAGTCCTTATATTCTCTAGTCGTCATTCCAGACCAAGCTTTAGAGATTTCATTCGTTAGGATAGCATATTCATTACCAGCTTTAACACCATGATCTTGCCAAGTATCGGTTAATTCTTTACGAACCTGAATGGCCTGTAATCGTTGATTAATCCATTCTAAGCTATAGCCCTTACGCGCATATCCTTCTAAGGCTCTATCTATAGTTAGCTCTGGGTCAATTATTTCATCAATACGCTCTTTACCAACTTCTGCTAACCACATTTTAAAAGGTTCTGCCTTAGGCGATGGAACAGATTGTATGATACGGAAAATACCTTGCATATCGGCAACATCTGTTAATCGCATTTTACCATCTGGAGCTTTCAATTTTAACTGTCGACAAATTGTCGACAGTTCACTTTTCTCTTCTTCTGACATACGTTTTTTCACTCGATACCAATAATCACGCGGATTATTGCTTTCAGTCAGAGAACCTACAACATCCACTATACTAAAATACCACTCTTCCCTTTCATTATCCCACACAGAACGAATTTGACTACCTTCAAACATTTTTACATCATCACTCATACATCTTCCTCCTCTCTTTAAATACAAATATACGTTCTATATTATTACCTATAGTATACGCCTTTCAGCATAAGAAATAAAGATATTTTCTACAAAAATAGAGCTCTTTTTTTAACTTTCACCACACACAAAAAAGCCCTCTATCGCAAGGTATATACCTTGCAACAGAGAGCCTATAGTTACATGAAAAGCTAACCTATGGTGCGAGTTACTTCACAAGGTATTTTTAGCTTTCCTTACATTGTCTATTATTTCGTATTCTTAATATCAACCGTCGCCATATCGTTTGGCATCTTAGCCCCAAGCCCACCTTGGAATGTGTTATAGTAGTCCTTATCATTATTAGTATCTACATATTGCACAATATCTCGCAAATCTTTTTCGATCAAAGAGCTAGTATTATAGGTCATAATAAAGTGATTGTATACGTATTGTTTATCATGGGATATTAACATATATATCGTTGTTTTAGGACGCTTAATTTGCATATATACGGATGGCATAGCATCATTCCATACGGTAGCAAATTGGATTGGTTGGTGCATCGAATACTTGTCAGTTAAAATAATACTGCGTACGGCTTTCGGGAAAATCTTCTCTGGATGTTGTATATCTTCCGCCTCAACCGGCATCACCATAATACCTTCTCTATACTGATCGCTATCGTAGACATACATATACGAATTATTTTTATCCTCCCGCATCATTTTACTTGTTTTTAGCGTTAAGAATGTAAAATCATTAATTTTCAAAGCTTTGCTTTTTGAAAGAATATCCTTCGCTGGTTCAATGGATGGTAATACATAGTTTACCAACGGGGACATTATTATGTCTTTAGCCTTATCAACACCTTGCGCTTTTAACACACTAAACTGTTTTCTAGGCATAAAATTATAACCCACATGGTACGAAATTGTCGGTGTATTTCTCATCGTAAAATTAAGGCTTCCTACCATTGGTGCATCCTTAGCATACGTTACATCCCATGTTGCTTTTTCAACCGTAGGATACGTAAATTTACCAGCATATAATGAATGATCATCACCACGAAATACGCCGGCTGTTTTCTCTGCAATAGCTTTCATATCATCAACAGTCAGCTTGCTATAAGGAATCTTACTATCTTCCCAATTATTTCCTGTTGGTTGATGACGTAATTCATAGGCCATCACACCGTCGGGACTCATAATCATTGCATTTCTAAAAGCAGGTGTACCATCTGCAATCTTTTCAGTATTACCATAACGACTCGAGTATGGCACAGTAAATTTTACATTGGCCCCATCCTCTTTCAATATAAATACGGATGAAGAAAAGTCCAATGCATGGTTCAACTCACGATTAGAATAAATGACATCATTTAAATCTAATTCACCGTTACCTACCACTTCTTTTGGCATATATGTTTTTATATCCTTTTCAATCTCCCGTTCCATTTGCTGTGCATCTGCATCAGTCTTACGATAGTTCTGATACGCATCCTTTGATACCATCGGATCTGCACCAGGTATATTAATATCAATTGCGTGACCACCCAATGCAACACAATTTAACCAGAGCGTAGCCATCAATACACGTTTCATCATAACAATTCTTCCTTTCACATAAATTCTCTCAAATATTATATGTATAGAATATCATATTTTGTTTGACTTATTGTAGTACAATATAAATATAGAAAGGAGGAGATGATTACTATGAAATTTACAAAACGTATACTCGTCATGACTGCCCTAGCCGTGACAGCTGTAGTGTCCACAGGATTTGCTTACGATTATGTATGCAATAATTCTCAATACAATTGCAATACTAGCACGCAATACAACTGCAATAACAATGTTAACTATGCACCATACAAGAATAATAGCCAAAACTATTGCGGTCCAAACTCTAATACTAGAGGATGCGGCGGATATAGAAGATAATATATTAGACATGACAGAAGCCTATAGTACTAAAAATGTACTATAGGCTTTTGTCGTATATTACAAGAATACTATTTAATTCATCAAAATAAAGTTAGGATTAATATGGCAACATACTTTTATCAGGAGTTCATTCTGTTAAAGTATTCAATGGCTTTTGGTGAGAATTCAACGAATGTATTCCCATAAGAGTATGGCCCTAATTCATATGGTTGGTATACAAGACCGATAGCGCCTTTACCTTTTAAGTAGTAGTTATCGGAAACGTATTCTACATTCCAATTAGGTAGAAGGTCAGCTTTTTTATGATCTTCACGGTAGAAGCGCAATATACCAGAGTTAATGCCTCGTTCTATTTGTTGTGGATTAGCAATTTTCACATAGTTATATAGCGGAATTCTTTGGCCTGTTATCTTGTTATATACTAAGCCTTTAGTGTTATACATTCCATGTGCGGTACCAGCATGATAGTGATATGTAGTTAACAAAATAGATACTACTTGAGCATCTTCATAGGTAACTTTATAATTTTGCTTTACTTGGTACGCATGTTGATCGTAATAAACTGATTTCGCATATAAAACATAGTTAGCAATATCTGTATTAATCGCTTTTTGTGCAAACATATTATTGGTATATACCAATGGATATTTTAATTCCATGTTTACATCGGATTGACTACCTGTAACAACAGTTGCATACGTAGGCACAGCAATCATAACACCTAACATAGAAGTCATACACAGCTTTTTCAACATTCCCATAATAATGTCTCCTTTTAACAAACACCTTCAAATAGGTTCATTATTGAGTTAGTTCTACAAGCTATGATAAAACTCCTCTTTCGTTATTTCACTTTTCTGATAATTTATTCATTATATAAAATAGCAAAAACTATCTACTATTTCACACTAAAGTGTTAGGAAGAACTCCGCCTAATACAGCAATAATAAGTCCAAGTGCAATCATCCAAATTGATATAAACCTTAAAACAAAGGAAGTATGTGTATAGATTTGTATAGTAAATTGATTATAATCAACCGCTCCTTTAATCACCTTATCGCCTACTTTTTTCATTACTGTATCTAATACAAAAGGATCTTCTGTAATGGACAGTCTATAGGTGCCTGGACCTGCATCAAAAGTATACAGTTCCATTCTTGAATGAGTAAAACTATTAACCCGGGCACGCATAATAGATAGAAATAAAGGAATTGTTTTTCCCGTTGTTTCATCAACTAAGTTAAAGCCAAATTCGCCAATAGGTGCCTTTGTAAACATTTTTCCACTAAGCCACACCCCATACGTTCCTGCGCGCTCTAAAGTAAAGGTACCTTCTTTATTTACATAGGGCATTTCATAGAGCATCTTAGCTCTACCAAAGCGAATCGTATATTTAATACCTAAATAAAATAAACAAAGTCCTAACGGTATCAACAGATAAAATAACTGTTCCATTACCTACTCCTCCTCTATTCTCCCGCTTTTACACAACACGATGGTATGTTCACTATATCATACTTTCAACATACAAAAAAGGACCCTCCAAAGAGAGTCCTTAATCTGTATTGTTATGCTATTAAGCGTTTTTAGCTACTTCAACAAGTTTAGCGAATGCTGCTGCATCGTTAACTGCCAAGTCAGCCAACATTTTACGGTTAACTTCAACGCCTGC
>ERZ772956.1579-NODE-1579-length-15373-cov-6.554968_pt1 | contig 15373 bp, 16 predicted proteins | sample MGYA00580683_ERZ772956 | MGnify/ENA primary metagenome ERZ772956 (study PRJEB29015, sample SAMEA2738077) | human oral metagenome | biome: human oral; feature: human-associated habitat; material: saliva | place: China | collected 2212 ... | reverse complement strand
ACTGTGGGCCGGGATTTCCCAGGCCAACGACCAGCCAGGGGGAGTCTGCGTGTGTTGCGTTCATAAGGGATGATGATACCTCACCTGCGCAGTTGTTGACGGACCCAACAATATATAGTAAATTTGCTAATCGCAGTGTTGATGTATCTCTCGGGAGGATAAACAGTGAAAAAGACCAGAGTTGTTTCAATCGCGCTTGCTGCAATTATTGCCGCGACAGGTGCTATGCCATCTGCAGGGGCAACCGCGCCAGAGGACTTTTTGAAGGGGTACGGTTACCATGTGCGACTCGTTCCCACCGAGAAGTGTGAAACGGTTAAAGAGAATACCAAGAGCTTTTTCGAAAATCGTGATATTAAAACCACCGGCGACTTTTTGAGGGTGGCCGAGATTTTCACCACGTACGCAGAGCAGAACCCAGAAACGATCCGGGAAGTCGGTGCCAACAAACCAGGTCTGCTGAAAAGTTTCAACGCGGAGCAGCGCAGCCGATTCTTTGCCCTCATGCGTGAAGACAATAAGGCATCAGCGACAAGACTTGCAGAGTGTAAGGTCTTGACCACAGGCGATGTGAGCACGCCTCAACCCGAGCCGACACCGCAGCCGAAGCATGATCCAACTCCGCCGCCCGCTGCAAAGAAGCCAGAATCCCGTCCAGTTGTGGGTTCAAGCTTCGGTTCCAGCTAACCCATAGTAGCCCTCTAAACCAAAACCCCCAGACCGGCGGCCTGGGGGTTTTCGCAAGAGTGATTACTCGCTGTCTTCGGTAGCTTCTGCCTCAGTCTCGGTATCGGGTGTTTCTGTGACAGAGCCGGACTGTGCGACGAAGTTGAACACCAGCAGCTCGGCGTCGTCAGCCAGGGTGACACCCTCCGGAAGGGCAATGTCGCCAGCGTGGATCTGGGAGCCGATTTCGCGGCCGTCGAGAGGCACCGCGATCTCGTCCGGGATGGAGAGAACGTCGGCGGTGACGCGGATGGTGTCGGCTTCCTGGATGACCATGGCACCAGGGCCGGTCTCACCAGTGGACACAACCGGGACCTCAACCTCGACCTCTTCGCCGCGGTGGATGGCCAGCAGGTCGGCGTGGTCGATCTCCAGGCTGAGTACGTTCTGGTCAACGGCTTTGATCATGGCCAGCTGCTTGCCGCCATCAATGTCAACATTGACCACGGTGTTCAAGCCGTGGTTACGAACGATAGCGGTGAATTCCAGGCGCTCGACGTTGATGTGCTTCGGCTCGAAACCGGGGCCGTAGACTACAACAGGGATCAGGCCAGCGCGGCGGGCGCGGCGGGCGGCACCTTTGCCGAATTCTGTGCGGGGGGTTGCGGCTAGGTCAATGGCTTTGTTGGACATTGTTCCTCCTCAGGTGGTTGTTACTGTGTGATGGGTTCAGACACAACAAAAGCCTGCGTCCGAACTCGATGATGTACTCGTCGAGTCTTCGCAGGCTGTATGACCTGTGGAAAAACAATCGCGTCGATAACGGCTGTTAAGCCCTCGCCGAGACTCATAGAGGTTATCACACAGTCCTAGGCGAGGGAAAACGCAGAAAGTACGAAAAGCTAGCTACGCCTGACCTTCAAACAGTGAGGTGACGGAGCCGTTTTCAAACACTTCGCGGATTGTTTTGGCAAGGAGTGGTGCCATGGAGAGCACGGTAAGGTTATCCCAGCCTTCTGTGGTCTGGGGGAGCGTGTCGGTGGTGATCACTTCCTTGGCGCCGCAGCCAGAGAGGCGTTCCCGGGCAGGGCCGGAGAACACGCCGTGGGTGCAGGCGATGATCACGTCGGCGGCACCAGCTTCGCGAAGTACGCCAACGGCACCGGCAATGGTTCCACCGGTGTCGATCATGTCGTCCAGCAGCACACAAGTGCGGCCAGAAACATCGCCAACCACGCGATTTGCCACAATTTCATTGGCCACGTCGACGCTGCGGGTTTTGTGAACAAAGGCCAGGGGGGCGTCGCCAAGCGTGTTGGCCCACTTTTCGGCGACCTTCACGCGGCCCGCATCGGGGGAGACCACGCAGATGTTGTCCAACGGGTACTTGGACTTGATGTAGTCGGTGAGGATCGGCATGGCGTGCATGTGATCGACCGGACCGTCGAAAAAGCCCTGAATTTGATCGGTGTGCAGGTCCACGGAGATGATGCGGTCGGCACCGGCGGTGTAGAGCATGTCCGCAACCAGGCGGGCAGAGATGGGTTCGCGACCGCGGTGTTTTTTGTCTTGGCGCGCGTAGGGGTAGAACGGCAGGATTGCGGTGATGCGTTTGGCGGAGCCGCGTTTAAGTGCATCGATCATAAGCAGCTGTTCCATCAGCCACTTGTTGAGCGGCTGGGTATGTGATTGCAGAACGAAGGCATCGCAGCCACGCACTGACTCTTCAAAGCGGACGAAAATTTCGCCGTTGGCAAAGTCGCGTGCCGTCATGGGAGTTAGCTTGACTCCCAGTTCTTTGGCCACTGCCTCACCAAGTCCTGGGTGGGCGCGCCCAGAAAAAAGCATGAGATTTTTTTGATTGTCAATCCAGTGAGCAGTCATCGTGGTCTGCTTAACCTTCCTGAGTTGAGTCTGCAGTTGGAGCTGCTTGGGTAGAGTCAGCGTCGAGGGCGCGGGCTGCTGCTTCCGCTGCGGGGGTGCCGGGGCGTTTGCGCACAACCCAACCTTCAATGATGCGTTGAGGCCCCCCGGACACGACCAGTGCCCCTGGGGGTACGTCCTCCTTAATTACTGTACCTGCTCCTGAGTAAGCGCCATCACCAACTGTGACAGGGGCGATGAACATGGTGTCGGATCCGGTACGCACGTGACTGCCGATAGTGGTGTGGTGTTTGTTAACGCCGTCGTAGTTGACGAACATGTGGTCGGCGACCGGACGGGTGAAGGCGTACTGGGTGTCGGTGTCGACGTTCATCTTGATGACGCCGTTGCGCACCGCGGTGGCGATCTCCTCGTCGGTGGAGCCGGAGCCGCCGTGCATGACCAGGTCGAAGGGCGAGCTCTTGTCGCCGACCTTGGAGGACAGGCGGTCGCCGAGGCGCTTGGCCACGTCCTCCTGGATCTCGCCGAGGATCTCCGGGCGGAGCTTGACGTGGCCGGGCTTGTAGGAGCCGTGCACGTTGCCGAAGGTCAGGGCCGTGGTGTAGCGGCCGTTCTCGCCCAGGCCGAGGGCCTCGACGGCGGCCCATGCATCGTCGGCCGTGGTGTAGAGGCTGGCGTTCTCCTCGCCCTTGACGCCGTCCTCCTCGCCGCCGACGGCGCCGATCTCGATCTCGAGGATGGTGTTCGCCTTCTTGCTCATGGCGAGCAGCTCGACGGCGATCTCAATGTTGTCCTTGAGGTTCTCGGCGGAACCGTCCCACATGTGGGACTGGAAAGCGGTGGGCTCGCCGCGTTCAGCCTGCTCGATCTCGATCTCGAGCAGCGGCTTGAGCCAGGTGTCGACCAGCTTGCGCGGGCAGTGGTCGGTGTGGAGGGCGACGACGCCCGGGTAGAGGTCGGCGACCGTGTAGGCGTAGGCGGACAGGGCGAGGGAGCCTTTGACGCGGTCGGCGCGTGAGGAACCGGACCAGTAGGCGGCACCACCGTTCGAGACCTGGATGATGCCGTCGGACTCGGCGTCGGCAAAACCCTGAAGTGCGGCGGAGAGAGTCTGCGATGAGGTGACGTTGATCGCGGGGATGGCGTACTTGCCGGCCTTCGCGCGGTCGATCATGTCGGCGTAGGTCTCCGGGGTTGCAATGGCCACTGGATGCCTCCTGAGTGTCAGTTAAATGGGCAGCGGTGCACGAGTGATTCTCCCACGGATCGGGGAGGTCGGGTACCGGCTGATGGTCCCGAATCGGTCCGAGCGTCCCCCAGTCGCTCCACTCTGAGCGATATCGTTTAGCACTCTCGAGCCTGGAGTGCCAGACTGGGGTCGTCCGGGAGGGGCGCGGAGAACGCTCCTTCCCTACTGCACCGGACAGTCCGGTGCAGTAACCACATGATGGGAGATGGTTGACATGGCGACGACATCTTTCGACCCGTTCCGCGACCTGGACCGCTGGCTGTCCAACGGCATGGTTCGCACACCCGCCTCCGTGGGCATGCCGCTGGACCTGTACCGCAAAGGCGAGTCCTTCATCGCCCGTATCGATCTGCCGGGGGTCGACCCCTCGACGATCGACGTCGACGTCGAGGACCGCACCCTCACGGTCCGCGCCGAGCGTCCGGCCCACGACGCCGAGGACGTCCAGTGGCTCGCTCACGAGCGTCCGTCCGGCACCTTCGCCCGCCAGCTGACCCTCGGCTACGGGCTCGCACTGGACAGGATCTCGGCCCAGTACACCGACGGGGTCCTTACGCTGACGATCCCCGTTGCCGAGGAGGCCAAGCCGCGCAAGATCGAGGTCACGCACGCCTCGTCCTCGCACCCGGTGATCGAGAACGAGAAGGGGCAGGCCTGAGGCCGGCCCACCCACCCCGCACCGCTGATCGCCGCCGCCGCTGCCCACGGGTGGCGGCGGCCGCGTCTACCGCTGGTCATTGCGACTCAGTCGGGCGCGGAGCCGCCGTGCTGGAGAACCCAGGCGTGCATGGCGATCGCGGCGGCGGCGGCCACGTTGATCGAGCGTGTCGATCCGTACTGCCCGATGCGCAGCGTGCGCGAGCAGTCGGCCAGCAGCCCGGCGCTGATTCCCGCTCCTTCACTGCCGAAGACGAGCAGGCAGCGCGGGGGCAGGACGGAGGTCTCGAGCGGCTCCGAGGTCGGCCCGTTGTCGATGGCGACTGCCTCGTATCCCGCCCCAGCGGCCCAGGCGAGCAGTTCGGCGGGCTCGGGATGGTGGCGCACGTCGAGGTAGCGGTTGGTGACCATGGCACCGCGCTTATTCCAGCGGCGCCGACCCAGGATATGAACGGCGCCGACGTTGAATGCGTTGGCCGTGCGCACGATGGAACCGATATTGAGGTCCTGGCTCACATTCTCGATGGCGACGTGCAGCGGGTGCGCGCGGGCGGCGAGGTCGGTGCGGATCGCTTCGACGCTCCAGTAACGGTAGCGGTCCACGACGTTGCGCCGGTCGCCTTCGGCGAGCAGCTCGCGGTCGTAACGGGGGTCGTCGGGCCAGGAGGCCTCTCCGCCGGGCCATGGTCCGACGCCGACCTCGCGGCGGTCCGCCGGGGCGTCCTCCTCCGCCGGCGGGAGCGCCAGGCGGTCACCTGGCGGCACGATCCGTTCGCTCACGAGGATGTTCTTCGTCGTGCCCTCTCCCATTCCCAATAGCTCCTATGCGCATCGGCGATCACGTCGTATCCAGCGGAGTCCGCCGAGCGCACGTGTTCGCCGTGCTCGGCGCCGATTCACCCGACCTGCGGATGCTCGACCAGCGGGTCGATATCCTCGTGCGCGTCAGGACCTGGCTGAAGCTGCAGTGCCGCAGACCGCGCGCCCGGCCTCTCAGCCGAGTCCGAGGTCGGCCGGGCCCAACGCGGCGTAGTAGGGCAGCCCCTTCGACTCGATGCGTTCGCGCGCACCGGTGTCGCGATCGACGACAACGGCCACGGCCAGCACGTTCGCCCCATCCTCCCGCAGCGCCTCGACCGCCTCCAGGGGGGAGCCGCCGGTCGTGGAGGTGTCCTCCAGGACGACCACTCTGCGGCCCGAGACCTCCGGCCCCTCGATGCGACGCCTCATGCCGTGGTCCTTGGCGGCCTTGCGCACAACGAAGGCATCGAGGTCCAGGCCGCGCGAGGCGGCGGCGTGAAGCATGGCCGTGGCGACCGGGTCGGCCCCCATGGTCAGGCCGCCGACGGCGTCGACGTCGTCCACGCTCAGACCGACCTCCTCAAGCATGTCGAGCATGACGTGGCCGATGAGGGGGGCGGCATCGTGGTGCAGGGTCGCCCGGCGCATATCGACGTAGAAGTCGGACTCGGCACCGGAGGCAAGGACGACCCGGCCGCGCACAACGGCGAGATCGGTGACGAGCCGGGCGAGACGGGCGCGCTGGGAGTCGTTGGTACTCACGGGCTCAGGCTAGGCGACTCGGCCGTCGGGATCATATCGGTCCCCGTATCGGTATGGTGCGCGTTGGAACGGCAGTCGCAGGCACTCACCAGCCCGGCGGCCCGATCACCACGGCCACGACCACGAGGATCCCGCGACATGACGCGGGATCAGGATCAGGAGGTCCTCAGCGCCTCGATCGACCGGGTCATCTGCTCGGGGCTGAGCAGTCCGACGTGCACCTCACGGACGACGCCGTCGCCGTCGATGAAGAAGTGCGAGGGCACGCCCATGACCCCGTACGCGGCGGAGATCTCCTGGTTCTGATCGGCCACCTCGGCGAGGCCACTACCACTGCTGCCACCATGATCACCGCCGCGATTGCCGACGCGATCGGAGTAGGAGCGCACCGCGGACGCGCTCTCCCCCACGTAGACCACGACGACTTGGACGTCGTCGCCGTAAGCGGTGACGGCGTCCCGCACATCGGGCATCTCGGTGCGGCATCCTGTGCACCAGGTGGCGGCGAATATCAGCCACACCGGCCTGCCCCGCAGCTCCGTCAACGACACCTGCCGGGAGTCGATGTCGGTACCGGCGAAGGCCGGGGCGGTGTCTCCCTGCGTCGGGGCCCTCTGCGCGCCCTCGACATCCACCTGGGTGACGACGGCCGTCTCGGCCTGCGGGTCCTCAGAATCGCTCGGCTTGACCGCCCACCAGGCCGCGATGGCGATGGCGAAGGAGGCCGTCAGGAGGACGGCGACCTGGCCGAACCCGGAGCGGCGGATTCTGGCTCGCCAGTCCGCCTTCACCGTGGACGCCGGCTCCTCCTCAGCCGGCTCCTCCCCCGCGGGCGCCGGCTCTCCGGACCCGGGAAGCTCGAGCGAATCCTCCACCAGCTCCTCGCCCGGCTCCTCGTCGTGATCAGGCATAGGAGTGCAGGCCTCCGAAGAACAGGTTACCCAGGTAGGTGAAGATGACCGCGACGAAACCGAGGATGAGCAACCACGCCGACCTGGAGCCCCGCCAACTGCGGGTCACCCGCGCGTGCAGGTAGGCGCCGTAGATCAGCCAGGTGACCAGGGCCGCGGTCTCCTTCGGGTCCCAGCCCCAGTAGCGGCCCCATGCGACGTTGGCCCAGAGCGCGCCCAGAATGAGCATGAGTGTCAGCATCGGGAACGTGACGACCGTGGCCTTGTAGCCGAGATCGTCGAGCACCTCCGGCCTGGGCCAGCCCTTCCACTTCACATATGGCGAGAGCAGGTACATGACCGCGGCAGCGAAGGAGACCACTGCCGCTCCGTAGCCGATGGAGGCGGTGAGCACGTGCAGGGTGAGCAGCGGGGAGTTCTGCAGAGCCGGCATGAGCGGGCTGGGCTGGTAGGACAGTGTGGAGGCGTAGATGAGCATCGCCAGAATCACCGGCAGCACGATGATCGACACGGTGCGCACGCGGTAACGCCACTCGAAGTACACCTGCGCGAGGATCATGCCCCAGGCGAAGGAGATGGCGAACTCTTAGTGGTTCGAGAAGGGGGCATGACCGGTGGCGATCATTCGGATGATCAGCGATCCGGTCAGCAGCACCAGGCTCAGCTGCGTGGACTTGGCGGCCCACCAGGTGACGGTGAACCGCTTGACGGGGGCGTGACGGATGCCCCCGGTGACCGCCACGGTACGGTCGCCGTCGCCGGCGTTGATGACCACCGTGCCGGCCGATTCGGTGGCGGCCGTCGCCACCGGCGCCCGGGACATCCGGACGGCGAAGAAGGCTCCCAGATAAGCGATGGTGGATACGACGACGAGCGTCGTGGTGATGAGCAGGATGGCTTGGGAGTACTCAATCATCGGCGCGGGTCCTCTCATTGGCTCGGGTCATGTCGCTGCTGACGCGCACGGTCATGTCCGTGAAGAATCTGGTGAACCCGAAGTCCTGCCGGTCCGGTGAGGCCATCTGGACGAGGGCCTCGTCGTCGTCGGTCTCGGTGACCCGTACCCACATCCGCTGGTGCCGGAAGAACATCGTCATGCAAGTGCCGACTATGAGCAGGACGAACCCGAACCATACGATTCCGATCCCGGGATCCTTCTTGACGATCATCCCGGTGAACTGCTGCTCTCGCTCGAAATCGAAGGTGTAGGCTCCCACGGTCGCAGGGACTCCCGTGTCGAGCACGGCCTCGCCGACCGGGGTGTTGGTCTCGCCCTCGTACACCTCGATCTTCATCTGGCCGGGCTCGATGCCGGTACCGGACTGGCCGGAGGCCGCCCCGATGACGAAGACGGTGTTGCCGTCGGGCAGAGTGGTGCGGCCGTAGGTGAGCTTCTTGTCCCGGGTGGTCCGGTCCAGGGCGACACCGTCGTGGAAGACCTCGGCGCCGGAGTCGTCGGTGATCGTCAGGACGGCGGCCACACCGAAGTAGGCCTGGTGGAACACGACGCCGTCGTAGCTCAACGGGGAGTTGATGCGCACCTCCCGGTCGGCCACCTCCTCGTCGCCGTCGTAGATCGCTAGATCGGCGACGTAGTCCTTGGGGGATCCGTCCTCGTAGTAGGTGTCCTGGAAACTCCTCGCCTCGGCCACAAGGGTGGTGCCGTGGCCGACGTCCTTGGGATATCCGATGGTCAGCGTGAACTCCTGATCGTTGAAGCCGGTGACCGACGAGACGACGAAGCCGGCCATGATGATGACGAAGGCGGTGTGGGCGAATACGGTGCCGAAAGGTCCCCAGCGGTTGCGGTCGATATAGGCGTTGCGCCCCGGCCCCCCGTCGTCGACAATGAACCGCATGCGGTGCTTGCGGGCATCGGCGCGAATGACCTGAAACGCCTTCTCGGCGCTGACCGGGGCGGTGAAGCGGGAGCGTAGCCGGGCCCGGTCGAAGAAGCGGGCGGTCACCCTGGTGCGCGGGTAGCGGGCGGCGTTCCAGATGACTGGCAGCCGGTGCACGGTGCACGCGATGATCGACAGGGCCAGCAGCGCCATAACGGCGAGGAACGGGATCGAGGAGAACATCGCGAAGATGCCGACTGCGTGCAGGACGTCGGTCCAGCCGCCGAAGGTCTGCCGGGCCGACTCCACCCATCGGGCGGCGGCCTCCGGGTCGCCCCTGACGGAGGAGGGCATCTGCGGGAAGAGCACGCCGAGCAGGGAAAGCGTCCCGGCCAGCAGGAGGAGGACCAGACCAACGGCCTTCTTGTAGAAGAAGGCGTAAATCTGCATGAGAACCTGGCCCGGGGACAGGGCGGTCTGGTCGTCAAGGCCGTCCATCGGGCCGGAGCTGTCCGTCCGGTCCGGCTCGGGGGACCGCTCCGGTTCGGGGGACCGCTCGGGCTCGGGGGTGGTGTCGTCGCTCATCCGTGTCTCCTCAGAGCCCGAACTGCGGGATCAGTCCGGCCAGTTTCGCGAACAGGTTGGTGATCATGAGAAAGCCGACGACTACCAGCAGGCCCCCGCTGAGCAGCGAGACGCCCGCGTGGTGGCGTCGGAACCAGTCGAAGCGCCTGGTGACCCCCGCCGACCCGAGGGCGACCGCGACGATGGGGACGCCGAGCCCCAGGCAGTACGCGCCCATGAGGGAGATGCCCGACCAGGCGGTGGCGCTCATCGTCGCCAGGGCCAGGATGCCGCTGAGGATCGGCCCGATGCACGGGGTCCAGCCCGCGCCGAAGATGACGCCCATGAGGCCTGCGCGCAGCGCCGATGCGTCTCTGCCTCCGGATGGCAGGGCGCCCCTGACCGGAGTGTCGAGCAGGCCGATGCTCAGGACTCCCGCCAGGTGCAGCCCCATGAGCACCAGGACGGCGCCGCCGACGATTCGGGCGTGCACCGCGTAAGGGCCGAGCGACCGCCCGATGAGTCCTATCGAGGCCCATACGGCGATGAAAACGGCGGAGAACCCCGCCACGAAGCACAGTGCATTGATCAGGGCCGCGCGCCCGCTCACCCGTCGGACGCCCGTCCCCACAAGCTGGCCGACGAAGGCCGGGACAATGGGGAGGAAGCAAGGCGAGGCGAAGGAGACGAGTCCCGCGAGCAGAGCCACCGGAAGCGTGATCTCCACGGCTAGCCCTCGGCTGCCGTCGTCGGGGCCGCCGCTGAGGCCGAGCCCATCGAGCCCTGGTGGGCGCGGACGGACGCGGCCATGTCCGAGTCGGGGGCGATTGTGAGCACCTTGTCCCAGCACTCCGTCGCCCGCTCGGCGTCCGGCGGGGTGCGTGCCATGTAGAGGAGCCCCAGGTTGTACCAGGGCTCGGCGACGTCGGGGGCCAGCTCGGTCGCGTGGAGCCAGTGGTTCTCCGCGGCCTCGTACTGATTCGACTGGTACTCCGCGACGCCGATGGTCAGAAGCGCGTCCAGGTTGTCGGGATCGACGTCCAGGATCTGCTGCAGGTAGGTGACCGCGTCCTGGTACAGGGCCGCCTTGAGGTACATCTCGCCCAGCTGCTGACGGGCCGAGACGTTCGCGGAGTCCGCCTCGGCCTCGGTCTTCAGCCTGGTCTCCTCCTCGGTGTCGACCGGTTCGGCCTCGTCCATCTGGGCGATGGCGGAGGGGTCCGCGCTGGAGGTGACCGCCGGATGGTCGGAGGGCATCGTCATCTCGGAGGCGGACTCACCGCCCCTCGTCTGCCCCATCTGCCGGACGATGATGACGGCGGCGGCGGCGAGGAGAACGACCAGCACCAGGTTCACGCGGGAGACGCCGGTCCTCCGTTGCAGCTTCGACGGAGTGCGGGGGTGGTCTCCGCCGGCTCTACCAACCGTCCGAGCGGTTCTCGAATCGGGTTCCGGTCCCTCATCGTCCGCAAGCAGGTCCTCGACGTCCGCCGCCCCGCCGGACTCATCATCGTCGCCGGCGCTAGTACCGGCACCGTCATCCGGGGACTCATCGCCATCCTGGCGCGCCCGCTCATCGGAGAACTCGGGCTCAGCGGCCGATTCACCCGGGCCGTCGTCACCAGTGGCCAGCTCGGCCAGCTGCTCGTCGGCCCAGGGCTTCAGGTGCTCCGGAGCGGTGGCGAGGAAGGCCGCGAGCTCCTCCCGATGCGCCCCGTCGTCCTCAGATTTCATCGTCCGCGTCCTTGCATCATTCCTCTTCGCCGCTCCTCTCTGCGCGACTGCGCTCGCTCACGGCCCCTTCCGAGGCCCCGTCACTTGCTCCTACTCGGCATGTGCTGCTCCGGCACCGCCGGACCGACGTCGTTGCTCACCTCGACGCCGCGCAGCGCCAGCTGGCCCGAGCGCGCCCAGTCGGTCGCCTGGTTGAGGATGGAGATCGAGTAGGCGGGAGCGTGGAAGCCGCGTCCGTTCTCGGAGAACGAGTAGTCGACGACGAACTGGGCTTTGCGCTGGTAGTCGCGCGCCGCCGTCAGCTGCTCCTCGGTGGCCGTGCCGTCATCGGCAGCCGCGGTGATGTCGGTGATGAGCGCGTCCAGGGCGGTGAAGCTCACGTCCAGTGAACTCTGCCAGCGGTTCTGGATGCCTTCGACTCGTTCTCGCATCTCGTCGGCGGTCGAGTGGTGGCAGGTGAGGCAGGACGAGTTGATCGTGTCGTCGTTGGCCATCGGACTCATGATCTGATGGTTCGAGACCTTGGCCGCCCCCTCGCGGTTGTACGACATGTGACAGTCGGCGCAGGTGACGCCGTTGGCCGCGTGAATGCCCTGCGACCAGGTCTCGAAGTCGGGGTGCTGCGCCTTGAGTACGGGGGCGCCGGATTCCTCGTGGGTGAAGTCGGTCCAGCCGACCTCGTCGTAGTAGTTCATCTCGTCGTAGACGGTCAGGCCGTTCTTCCAGGGGAACGTGAGGGTTTTGCCCTCACCGGCGAAGTAGTACTCGACGTGGCACTGGGCGCACACATAGGTGCGCATCTCCTGGTTGGTGGCATCCCGGTTGACGTCGTAGTCGGCGATGCCCTCGGCGGCCTTGGCCTGTCTGATGCCCTCCATGAATGCCGGGCGGGTGATCTTCAGCTCCATGGTCTGCGGGTCGTGGCAGTCGATGCAGGCGATGGATGAGGAGGCGTGCTCGTAGGCGTCGTCGTAGCTCATCGCGTTCAAGGCGTCGAACCCGGCCTGGCGGTCGCCGTCGCCCAGCTCGTCGTAGACCTGGGGCATCGACGCGTGGCAGTTCAGGCAGGTGCCGGGCTGCTTGAAGCGCGCAGCGGTGCGCTCGGTGTACCGCTGGTCCTGCAGCGCCCACTCGTGGCCGCGAGGCTCGTCGTAGTCCACGGCGAAAGCGTATCCGCGCCACATCTTCTGAGCCCGGGTCTCGGAGTCGATACGGGAGATCGTGTGGTACTCGCGCGGGTCATCGGCGGTGGGATCGACTTTGACGAAGTCTCCGTCGGTGTCCTCGGCGGTCTTCTTGTACTGCTCGTACTCGATGGGGAAGTTCTCTCCCCACACGGCCGGGTCGTAGGTCGTGTCGGTCAGCTGGACCGTCTGAGCGAAGGGGGACTTCGCCTCCTGCTTGTGCTCGAAGATGGTGATCAGCAGCCAGGTGAGGGCGGCCGATGCCATGGCGACGACGATCAGGACGGCGATTGGTACCCACCTCCTGCGCGGCCCGGTCCGGGCGGTGGGCTCTTCGGGGCCCTCCGCCTCCGTCTCGCCGGTCGTCTCTGTTGCCTCGGTGCTCATGCTGCATCACCTCTTGTGCCCGACGCCGTCGTGGCAGCGGATGCACGACACCGTCTCGCCCTTGCGAGTCGAACTGTTGGTGGCCTGATCGACGAAGTCGCTATGGCAGTAGAGGCAGGCCGCCTCGGTGATCTCACGATTGTGCTCGCGGATCTGGATATTCTCCGGATAGTTCTGAAAGGTGAACTTCAGCGAGTGCCAGAAGCCGTTGTCCGCCTTGTTGATGTACTTGTAGACGATATTGTCGTGCGGCGTGTGACAGGAGTTGCAGGTGGCCACATCATGGTGGCTGCCCCTCTGCCAGGCCTCGTACTCTTCCTGCATGGCGTGGCAGTTCGCGCAGGTGGCCGGATTATCGCCGAAGTAGCTGGTGACGCCCGAGTACTGGAGGGTGAAGACGCCTACCCCCAGGAGGACGCCCATCAGCCCCGCGAGGGCGATCCTCGACCATCCGACGAAGGCACGCGTGAAGCCGCGCCACAACGACGTGATGAGGCGTACCACGCGGCCTCTCCTCGCACTCCGTGACGACCGTGTCTCGATCTCGCCGCGCATCGCCATCGAGGGTGACGCCCGCCGAGCATGACAAGGATAACACAGCGTGTCGTAAAAGTCGGGTGGAGGGCGTCTCGCGGGTTCGGCGCGAACGACCCCGCCCGCGCCGGGCCTCGCACGTGGACGCTGGGGTCGATCGGGTGAGCGGGGCGCCCCCGCCTACCCTGAGCTCCGAGGAGACGACCGGCGATTCAGGCCAGGGGCGGCCTCAGGCCAGGGCCGCGACGGCCGCCTCGTAGTCGGGCTCCTCGCCGACCTCGGGCACCTGCTGGGTGTAGAGGACCGTGGCGTCGCCGTCGAGTACGACGACCGCCCGCGAGAGCAGTCCGGCGAGCGGGCTGTCGGTCAGGGTCACTCCGTAGTCCTCGCCGAAGGTGGAGCGGAAAGCGGAGGCGGTGACGACGTCGTCGAGACCCTCAGCTCCGCAGAAGCGGGCCTGTGCGAAGGGCAGGTCCTTCGAGACGCAGACGACGGTCGTGTTCGTCAGGCCGGAGGCGCGCTTGTTGAACTCGCGCACGCTCGTGGCGCACACGCCGGTGTCGACCGACGGGAAGATGTTGAGCACGACGCGTCTACCGGCCAGGGACGCCGAGGTGAGGGAGCTGAGGTCAGCGCCGACGAGTTCGAAGGCGGGGGCCTTGGAGCCGACGGCGGGCAGTTCGCCGATGGTGTGGGCGGGAGAGCCGTGGAACGTCACAGAAGTCATGGGCTCATGGTCCCACGGGCTTGGACCGGGGAGCCAGAGCGGGTATTGCGCCGAGACCGAACAGCAGCGGACGGGACGCGCCTCGGGGTGCCGTCCTGGCGTCAGAGGCGGTCGGTGGTGTCCTGCCCGGTGGTGGTGTTGTACCAGCATCGGCGAGAGATCTGCTTGGTAAGCCTGTCACGTCAAGACCGTCTCACTCTCACTCACTCAGTCGCAGGCCTCGAAAGGATCTTGTAGCGGGCGGATCCGTCGCGCTCGCCGGTCAGCGGCCAGAGTCGGCACCGTCCGGCGGGTAGGGCACGTCGTTCTCGTCGGCAATCTCAGCGAAGTACTGAGCCTCACCCCTAGCGATCTCATTGAGCGCCGGGGAGTTGACATCAACATCAATGACCCAGCCGACGGTACCAATCTCCACCAATGTGTCGCTGGGCAGAGTCCACGTCACCGACAGGACACCACGACTACGCGAACGATCGCCTCGACCGTAGACAGCGGTGAGCGCCTCAACATAGGCATCAAACGCCCTCTCCGTAATGGGAACGGCCTCATCCATCACATCCTTGGGAATACGGGACGTCAAAGACAGATGGAGGCTGGCGACCGTCTGTCCTCTCTCGATGGTGGCGAAGGAGGCATCCTTCTCACCGATACCATGATCGGTCGTGAACATCCATTCCTTGGTGGGTGAGGATGTCCAGCCGAGCCGGTCACGCAGAGCCAGGGCCTGAGCCGGACTCATAGGCCACGGATACTCGGCCCAGGCACGGATCGCCCTCACACCAGTCTCAACCGGCACCACCCGGTACACGGACCCATCCGACAGGACCGTCTCGGTCGGGAAAACAGCACCAGCTGTACTAACGGTCACAGGATGCCCTCCTGCATTGGTGGTGGTCAGCTGTCCGGGTTGTCGATGGGTCAGCGGGCGGGGTCGTTCTCGTCGGCGATCTCAGCGAAGTACTGGGCCTCACCCCTAGCCGCCTCATTACCCGCCGGAGAATCGACATCGGCGGATACGACGCGGCCGATGGTACCAATGTTCACCAATGTGTCGCTGGGCAAAGTCCACTTCACCGACAGGACACCACGATTGCGTGAGCGCGTGCCTTGACCGTAGACGGCGGTGAGCGTCTCAACATAGGCATTGAAAGCCCTCTCCGCAGTAGGAACAGCTTCCGCCCTGACCGGCTTGGGAATGCGGGACGTCAAAGACAGATGGAGGCTGGCGACCGTCTGTCCTCTCTTGATGGTGGCGAAGGAGGCGTCTTTCTCACCGATACCATGATCGGTCGTGAACATCCATTCCTTGGTGGGTGAGGAGGTCCAGCCGAGCCGATCACGCAAAGCCAGAGCCTGAGCCGGACTCATAGGCCACGGATACTCGGCCCAAGCACGGATCGCCCTCACACCAGCCTCAACCGGCACCACCCGGTACACGGACCCATCCGACAGGACCGTCTCGGTCGGGAAAA
>ERZ772956.1565-NODE-1565-length-15463-cov-9.505646_pt1 | contig 15463 bp, 16 predicted proteins | sample MGYA00580683_ERZ772956 | MGnify/ENA primary metagenome ERZ772956 (study PRJEB29015, sample SAMEA2738077) | human oral metagenome | biome: human oral; feature: human-associated habitat; material: saliva | place: China | collected 2212 ... | reverse complement strand
AACTAATACACATGAAGTTACAGGTCTGCTTAAAGTAAAGCCTGTAAAGGATCAGATGTCTCAGATTGAGAATCACTACAACAATCCTATTGCTAATCAGATTAGCTTAGACTCAGTAGATACAACCTTTACGGCTAGTCTTGAACTTCCGAGCGAGATGACTTTTGGCAGTGGTACACCGGCTGCAACCCTTGAAGGTTCTAACAACATCTTTAAGATCACAGATGTCAATCGCACGGGCAACAAGGTAGTGGTTACCATTAAGCTGGTAAAGAATTATACGAACTATGCAGATCTCGCTAGGGATATCAGATCCGTTGATGATGAACTCAAGGTCAAGATTGCTGGTGTTAAATTTACAAATGATGCTGTTGCAAATACTAACTACACGATGAAAGGTGAGGTTGGTGGCCTATTCAAAGCAAAAGCTACTCATACACCTACTGGTAAAGTTGTAAACTTCAACCTTAAGTGGAATGGCAAGCAGACTGCAGACGGAGCAGATGCAATTGCACCTACAGATCTCAGCAAGATTACATTTACTCTAAAGTATGTACCAGAGACAACTCCAGTAAAACCGCAGAAGTCATCGAAGATAGGAAAGACTGTCAAGACTGGTGATGCTTCTAACATTTTACTGTACATGCTCATGATGAGCGGTGCAGTAGCAGGTGTTGCTGGTGTAGCTGGATTCAAGAGAAAAGAAGAAAAGTAGTGCTTCTTTAAAATAAATAATGACAAAAACGCCGAGCAATCGGCGTTTTTTGATATAACCATTTATTGATTGAATAATAATAAAATCATAGTCAAGGATAAGTATACGATTAAAGAGAAAAAAGCTCCAGAAGGATATATGCTATCCACGGAGACTGTTAAGGTAGTTCCATCGGACTTCGGCCCAGATAAGTCTGTTACGAAGACGATTAAGAACAGCTACGCTCCAGGAAAGCCTAGCATAACAGTGACGAAGCACAGGGAGGATGGGAACTATAAGAGCAATAGTCCTAAGACAGGTGATTCAAGCAAACCTGTTCAATCTGCACTTGTGCTATGTGCCTCTTCGGTTATACTCGCAGTAGTTGCAGCTAAAAAAAGACGTAAAAATATTCAGTAGCAAGTTCGGTAATAAGACCATTGAACTTTTACAATGATGAATAGCTATGCAAGCAGGTGCTCGAATACTTACGAGTTATGAAATAAGGCGGCAATCAGCTAGGTATTAGATGATTGCCGTTTTTTGTATAAGTAAAACCACGCGTTGGACGCGTGGTTCCGTAAAGGCTTTGCCTATGAGCAGAAATTGAAAATAAAAAAACCTTCTACTACACTTTGAATGCGGTCTGTCAGCTGCAAACAAAGGAACAGAAGGAGGTGCATTCACATGGGAGTGAATGACATAAATAGTTTAGCGCATTCAAAGTGGAACTGCAAATATCACATAGTTTTCGCACCCAAATATCGAAGAATGGTGTTCTATGGACAAAAGAAAAAAGATATTGGAAAAATATTAAGAAAACTATGTGAGTGGAAAGGCATAGAGGTTCTGAATGCTGAGGCATGCCCAGATCATATTCACATGCTATTATCTATACCACCCAAATATTCGGTATCGAAATTTATGGGATATCTAAAAGGTAAGAGCAGTACAATGTTGTATGAACAGTTTGGGGAATTAAAGTATAAATACAGAAACCGAGAATTTTGGTGCAAAGGATATTATGTAGATACAGTAGGTAAAAACGAAGCAAGAATATCCGAGTATATATCAAAACAACTGGAAGAAGATAAAATGGGAGACCAGCTAACCATGAGCGAAGCTGGAGCATTCAGGAAAAAGAAAAAGTAGGTTAAGGCAAAACGCAACTGACAGACCGCGTTTACGCGTTTGACGCGTCCGCGAGGAGCAGAGGGCTTTGCCCGCCTACTTAACAACCACGCGTTCGACGCGTGGATGGTTTTTTGTATTTGCTTTTTAGGCGTTACACAAGCGCCTGCTCCAGAGTGCCCTTGCCCTGAGCACATGTAACTCTGCCGTACGCACCATTTATCACTGTAAAGCAAGGCTTTACATGGCCTATATCGGCATTCCAGATGAATGGGATATCTGGAATAACTTGGCGTAGCTGTGCGATATATTCCTCGTCGGATTTGTCTCCGAACATAGTTCTTCCAAATACTATCGCTGTGGCTCCTTTAAAGTAACCGCAGTACTTCATCTGCATCATCGTGAGATACAGATCAAACGAGGTCATAGCAAAATTATCTAAGAACCATATCTTGCGAGGATATTTTTTTACAAATGATTTAGTGCCATCGAAAGGTGTTCCTATAAGCTTCGCGATGCAATCTACGCATCCTCCGATAAGTCGCCCCTCAGCTATTAGCCTTGGTGAATCAGCAGCGGACGATTTATCTATTATCTCATCTGTACCTGGCATTGATAGCTGCCAATTTACGTCTCCATCAAGAACCACATCCTGAACGCTAAAGTCGGTGCTTGAGTCATACTTATCGAATGAATATTGTTTTATAGTGTTGCCAAGCATAAACTCGAGTGAATTCTTCTGAAACTCATGAAGTGTATCCCAATCGAAGCTGCCAGCATTAAAGCCATACATCGTAGCTATGTCGAGTTTAGTCGTTACATAGTACATAATATTAGTTGGGTCGCTTGCACCGGCAATCCACTTAGGGTAATTAGCCAACGTCTCTGTATCTAAGTAAGGTAATATTTCTATGTTATAATCACCACCAGCTGCAGAAACAATCATCTCTACATCAGGATTTTGAACGAGAAAGTTAAACTCTTCACCACGAGTCTTAGCATCAGCAGATTTTATATTATCATTCCTAACACTAGCTGTTTCTATAATGTCAAAGCCCGATGATTTAAGGGCTGCTAATGATTTATCAAACAATTTAATTTTGTGACCAACTCCAGCGCTCGGGGCACAGATGCCTAGAGAGGAACCTTGTTCAGGAAATTTAGGATATATCATAATGTCCTCCTTATATTAAAAAGCACCCTGCAAACCGCTGCTATAAAGCTTCCCGCAAGTAACATACATTGAAAAAGTAGAACGAAGCAAAGTGATTCCCAATGAATTTGCAAGAGTGACAAGCGATGGCTCTGGTTCGTAAATGCCAATCAGTATGACACATTGAACGCCTTTCATTTCAGCGGTTTTAAGGATTTGAGGGTTATACACTGCCGTGATAAGTATCGACTTATCGCTAGCATATGTTACGATGTGACTTATTACATCAGATGAAAAGGCATTAACTAGATCAAGATTTAGATCTGGATTCTTGGTTAGGATCTTTCCTTCTATGATAGAATTAATTTCAAGTAGTGTCATTTTGTCCTCCATAGTCAGCACAGAGATATACAATTATGATTATATTATACGTTACACAATTATCAATTGCGAGTGGATTTATCGAAAAAGCTGTGGATAATTACAGCGAAAGTAACAGTGAAATGAATGGTTTCATCACATAGATAGATTCGTAACTATCATTGAAATAAATTTATTTAATATATATAATTAATTAAACATATGATTTAATTTTGTTAAATATCACTAACTAATTTGGTTGAAGGAGGTTCTAGGTATGAAGGTTTCAAATGTCCCATTCAAGGGCACACCTGAGCAAGAACAGCAATTACTAAAGGTTATTGACGAGCTTAAAGGTGAGAAGGGCTGCTTGATGCCAATCATGCAGCATGCACAGGAGATATACGGCTATCTTCCATATCAGGTTCAGAAAATCATTTCCGATGGAACAGGTTTCCCGATGGAGAAGGTGTATGGTGTAGCAACATTCTATGCTCAGTTCTCAATGTCCCCTAAGGGTGAACATGAAGTTTCAGTCTGTCTCGGAACAGCATGTTACGTTAAAGGTGCAGGAGATATATTTGATAAGTGCGTTGAGGAACTCAAGATTGGTGATGGAGAATGCACACCAGATGGAAAGTTTTCCTTAGATTCATGCCGCTGCGTTGGAGCTTGTGGACTAGCTCCAGTAGTTATCGTTGGTGGAGACGTGTATGGCAAAATGACTGCGGATAAGATTCCAGAGGTTCTTGCTAAATACATGTAGTTTTCGTTTGTAAATGATACGCTTAGCAGCGTTGTGTAGACTATGGAGGTTATTATGAAATCGCTTAATGAACTTAGAGCCATCAAGAATAAGATGATGTGCCAAGTAAACCTCAGACTAGGTAGTGAAGCAACTATCTCATCGGAGGCTGAAGGTGCGCAGGTTCATAAGAATTATATATTAGTTTGCGGTGGTACGGGATGTACATCTAACCACAGCTTAGATGTAGTTAAAGCTTTTGAGACTCATCTCAAAGAGCATGGTCTTCAAGATGATGTAAAGATTATTCAGACGGGATGTCTTGGTCTCTGTGCGAAGGGTCCTGTAGTTGTAGTTCACCCTGGCTCTGTTTACTATGAAGAAGTTGATCCTGAGAAGGTAGAGGCAATCGTTAATGAGCATATCGTCGGTGGCGTTCCGACTGACAAATACATGCTCAAAGAGGAGACTACAGATGGAAGTCCAGCAAAGACGATGACAGAGTCTGACTTCTACACTAAGCAGGAGAGAATTGCACTTAGAAATTGTGGAGTAATTGATCCAGAGAATATCGATGAATACATCGCTACAGGTGGATATGAAGCACTGGGCAGATGCTTAACGGAGATGACCCCAGATGAGGTTATCCAGACTGTACTCGACAGTGGTATTAGAGGCCGTGGTGGTGCAGGATTTCCAACAGGAAAGAAATGGAAGTTCGCATCTGGCAATAGAGGAGAAGTCCAGAAATACGTATGTTGTAATGCCGACGAGGGAGACCCAGGTGCATTCATGGATCGTTCAATATTAGAAGGCGATCCGCATTCAGTTTTCGAAGCCATGGCCATTGCAGGATATGCAATTGGCGCAGATCAGGGATACATCTATGTTCGTGCTGAGTATCCGATTGCCGTTAATAGGCTAGAGATTGCACTAAAGCAGGCTAGGGAATATGGACTGATTGGCAAGGATATATTTGGTACAGGTTTTAACTTTGATATCGACTTAAGACTCGGAGCTGGAGCATTCGTCTGTGGAGAGGAAACTGCTCTTCTAACTTCTATCGAAGGAAATAGAGGTGAACCACACCCTCGTCCACCGTTCCCTGCTGTAAAGGGATTGTTCGGATGTCCAACAATTCTAAACAACGTTGAAACCTATGCTAACATACCAGTGATATTTAACAAGGGTCCAGAGTGGTTCAGTTCTCTCGGAACTGAGCTATCCCCAGGAACTAAGGTATTCGCATTAGGTGGTAGGATTAACAATACAGGGCTTGTAGAAGTTCCAATGGGTACAACTCTGCGTGATGTAGTTGAAAATATCGGTGGCGGAGTTCCAAACGGTAAGAAATTTAAAGCTGCTCAGACAGGTGGTCCATCTGGCGGATGCATACCTAGCACATACTATGATATCCCTATCGACTTCGAGAACCTAAAGAGCATCGGATGTATGATGGGCTCTGGCGGTCTTATCGTAATGGATGAAGATAACTGCATGGTAGACATCGCAAAGTTCTTCCTAGAATTTACGGTTAGTGAGTCATGTGGCAAGTGTACACCTTGCAGAGTTGGTACTAAGAGAATGCTCGAAATACTAACGAGAATCTCCGAGGGAAAAGGTGAGATGGAAGACCTTGAAAAGCTCGAGGAATTGGCTAACTTTATTCAGACCAACTCGCTATGTGGACTTGGCCAGACAGCACCAAACCCAGTTCTTTCGACAATGAGATTCTTTAGAGATGAGTACGTTGCACACATAAAGGATAAGACATGTCCTGCGGGTGTCTGCAAGAAGCTACTCAAGTACAGCATCATCGAAGAGAAATGTAAGGGATGTACTCTCTGTGCTAGAAACTGCCCAGTTGATGCTATCTCTGGAGCAGTTAAGATGCCTCATGTAATTGATACTGCTAAGTGTATCAAGTGCGGAGCATGTATGGATAACTGCAGATTCGGTGCAATAATCAGAAAGTAGTGGAGGAAACGAGATGTCAGATGTTAAAGTAACAATTGATAACATAGAGGTTAATGTTCCTGAAGGTTCTACGCTACTCGAAGCAGCGCACATCGCAGGAGTTGATATCCCTACGCTATGTTATCTAAAGGATGTAAATGAAATTGGTGCATGTAGAATGTGCCTATGTGAAGTAGAGGGTGCTCGTGCACTTGCAGCAGCATGTGTATTCCCTGTATTTGACGGAATGGTTGCACGTACTAATACACCGAAGATAGTTGAGTATAGAAGAAAGAATTTGCAGCTTCTATTATCAGATCACAACATGGACTGCCTAGGTTGCTTCAGAAGTGGCAACTGCGAGCTTCTAAAGCTATGTAGAAGGTACGGGGTAGATGATACTGAGTACTACAAGGGTGCAAAAAATCATTCCGTAATAGAAGATAGTTCGAAGTCAATAGTTCGCGACAACAGCAAGTGTATACTATGTCGTCGCTGCATAGGTGCATGTAATAACCTTCAGAGTATCGGAGTAATCGGTGCTAACAAGAGAGGATTTGATACTTACGTTGGGACGACTTTCAATATTCCTTTAGCTGAGACTAGCTGCGTAAATTGTGGACAGTGTATTATTGCTTGTCCAGTAGGCGCTCTATATGAGAAGGATTCTATCACGCAGGTTAAGGAAGCGATTGAAGACCCAGATAAGTTCGTAGTCGTTCAGGCTGCTCCTTCTACCAGAGTTGCGCTCGCTGAGTGTTTTGATCAACCGATAGGTACGGAAGTGGAAGGTAAGTTGTCGGCAGCTCTACACAGGCTTGGCTTTGATAGAGTATTCGATACGAATTTCTCGGCTGACCTCACCATCGTTGAGGAGGCAAATGAGCTTGTTGAGAGAGTTAAGGGGGGCGGAGTCCTTCCTATGATTTCATCTTGCTCTCCTGGATGGGTTAAGTTCTGCGAGCACTACTACCCAGAACTAATTCCTAATCTATCTACATGCAAGTCGCCACAGCAGATGTTCGGTGCTGTGACAAAATCATACTACGCAGATGTTATGGGTATCCCGGTAGACAAAATAGTATCTGTAAGTGTCATGCCATGTACAGCGAAGAAGCATGAGCTCGGAAGAGATGATCAGGGAACTGATGGATATCAGGATGTTGATTATTCACTTACAACTCGTGAACTTGCGAAGATGATCAGGATGGCTGGTATCGAGTTTATGAAGCTTGAAGATGAGCCATACGATAATCCACTGGGTGAATACACTGGAGCGGGAGTAATCTTTGGTGCTACTGGTGGTGTAATGGAGGCAGCACTCAGAACAGCTGTAGAAAAGCTTACAGGCGAAGAGCTTATAGACCTTGACTTCGTAGATGTTCGCGGTGTAAAGGGCGTAAAAGAAGCCGAATACGACCTGCAGGGCAAGAAGGTTAAGGTTGCTGTTGCCAGCGGTCTGGCTAACGCTAGGATTATTATGGATAAGGTAAAGGCAGGAGAAGCTGACTATACCTTCATAGAAATCATGGGATGTCCTGGAGGCTGTGTAAATGGTGGTGGACAGCCACATGTAGACTCCCAGGTTAGAAACTTTATCGATGTCAGAGCTGAAAGAGCAAAAGGTCTTTATACCTTGGATAAGAATGCTCCAATTCGTAAGGCTCATGAAAATCCAGTAATTGTCAAGATGTACGATGATTATCTCGGAGTTCCAGGAGGCGAGAAGGCACATCATTTACTACATACTTCATATGTAAATAGAGGTGTGAATAAGCAGGCCGACTAATTATTGATTAAGATTACAATACCCCGTCTCCTATGGAGGCGGGGTATTCTTTATAATTACTGTTATAGTGTGTATTACCTATGTTTTAGCTGAATTTTTATCTTTACAATTCGCAGTTCTGATAGACAGATCAGCGTTTTTGAGACTACGCCTCTATAATAAACGCCTTATAACCCTTGTATGCTTCGTATACGTCAGACTTGCTAACCGCTTCGTATGGAGCATGCATGTTGAGTACTGCGATTCCGCTATCTACAACTTCCATGCCGTAAAGTGCCAAGATATACGCAATAGTACCACCACCACCGACATCTACTTTGCCGAGCTCAGCTGACTGAAACATTACATTGTGCTTATGCATAATCGCTCTGAGCTTGCCGAGATATTCGGCATTAGCGTCGTTAGAACCACCTTTTCCTCTGCTTCCTGTGTACTTGTTGAACACGATTCCTCTACCGAAGAGAGCAGCGTTTCTCTTGCTGAACTTGTCTGCGTACATAGGGTCGTAGGTTGCACTTACATCGGATGAGAGCATGCGAGAATTTCTCAGAACGCGAGCTGCATTTAGCTCTGTGTAAATTCCTAGTCTATCTAGTAGCTCTCTAACTATATCCTCGAAGAAGTGAGACTGCATACCTGTAGCACCGTAGCTCCCGATTTCCTCTTTGTCTACAAAGAGTCCACAAGTAGTCGTCTTTGGGTTTTCAACTTCGAAGAGAGCAACCGCTGAAGTGTACGCACAAGATCTATCGTCGTGCCCATAACCGAGAATTAGGCTCCTATCTAAACCTGCTTCTCTGGCTCTTCCAGCTGGCACGGCTTCTATCTCAGCCGACCAGAAGTCGTCCTCTTCGATACCGTACTTATCCTTGAGTAGCTTTAATACGTTAGCCTTCACTGCGGATTCACTCTCGTTGTCAAGTGGCTGCGTGCCGAATACGATATCCATGTTTTCACCATCGATCAGCTTCGCTGCTGTAAGCTGCATCTGATCCTGCGCTAGGTGAATTAGCAAGTCGCTGATGAAGAAAACTGGGTCGGATGGATCTTCACCGATATTTACCTTAACAACGGTTCCGTCCCTTTTTGCAATTACACCGTGAAGTGCAAGTGGCATGGTAACCCACTGGTACTTCTTAATGCCGCCATAGTACTGTGTATCTAGATAAGCGAATTCATCAGTCTCGTATAGTGGATTCTGCTTTAAATCAATTCTAGGTGAGTCGATGTGCGCACCGAGAATGTTCATACCGCGATTAACGATGTCTTCGCCTATGTTAAATGTAACAAGACACTTATTCATGTTAACTGCGTAGACCTTGCTTCCTACGCTCAAAGTTTCATTATTTTTAATCACCTCATTTAGGTCACGATATCCATGAGCCTCTGCCATCTTGACTAGAAGCTCTGTGCATTCACGCTCTGTCTTTCCCTCTGAAATGAAATCTATGTATCCTTTGTTTAAATCCTCTAGAGCTGTTAGCTCCTCTGGAGAGTAGTTATTCCATGCGTTTTTATCTTTCATAATGTACCTCCTATAGTATGTAAATGGTAGCACAAAAGGTATTTAAGTACAATCAAACTGTGTGAGGGTATTATGAATTGATAGAGATATCGGCGTATGCTACAATAAATAAGTTAAATATAATATATAAATAGTAATCAAATCTAGAGTGTATAAGTTTACTGGTATTATTTTTCAGCTATATAGTAACTGTGAGAAAGGAAGGGTAGATGCTAAAAACGTTTCTTATGGCGATGGTGCCTATTATAGAGCTACGTGGGGCAATACCGTATGGTGCTGGAATCGCAGGACTGCCAATCTGGCAAGCGGCATTAATTGCGGTGCTTGGCAATCTGCTACCAGTTCCGTTTCTCGTCGTTTTTACAAGGGACGTATTTGCGTGGATGCGCAAGAAGTCTGATAAGCTAAACAGCATAGTTCTAAGGATGGAGCGAAAAGCTGATAGAAATAAAGATGTTGTTCTAAGGTATGAGTTCTGGGGACTTATGATTCTCGTAGCGATTCCACTTCCTGGAACTGGAGCATGGACAGGTGCTCTAGTGGCTGCGATGATGGATATGCAGCTCAAAAGAGCGTTCCCTGCAATTGCCCTAGGTGTAGTCGTCGCTGCATTTATAGTTACATGGGTAACGTACGGAGCATCGATATTTTTATAGGGATCTAGTGCTTCTTGCCTAGATAATCTAATTCATAGCGACTAAGGTCTGGTTGATCATGATCAATCAGGCTTTTTCTTATGTATTCGATTTCAGAAACAGCCTTATCTATGGCTATTTCGTACTTCTTCCAAATTTCCGCATTGCTCTCCGCCGAACGAGGATCGTAGTCGTGAGATGCAACCATGTCACACTGCTTCTTTGTTGCTCTATTTGAAGCGAGGATCGAGAGAATCCTCTTTCGAAGGAAGTCATTCTTTGTGCCAAGTATTAGAATTGAACGCCGCATATCTCTAGTGGCTAGCTGCATCTGGCTAGCGGTAGGGGTTTCATAAAAAGGTGCCATTATAGAACCGAGATACTTTCTCACCGGAGCAACTAGCTTTAACTCAATAGTAAATGGTGTAAGGTCATGCTGCTCTAGCACATAGTGATCAAAATCTCTTTCGACTAAGCTGTGTGACATACCAGTTGTTTTTACATAATTATTAATAGTAGGGTGACATAGAGAATCGAGTATATAGTGACACATCGCACCGTATAAATAGCTGATTTTCTCTACAGTAGGAGATTCTTGAACAACCTTAAAGGCATGTTTAAAGAAGTATGAACCAGGGCTATGATGAATAGTCGCACCTTCTTTATTAAGAATGCTTGGGAATACAGGTCTATAAAATGCAAGAATATCAGGTCCTTGGAGCCCGAAAATAAATGCCGCGTATGAATCAGCATTAGTATTTATTAACCTCTCGGTATCAGCAGGTAGCTTCCTTAAAACAGTTCTTCCGAACAGATAGTGTGCGTTATGTGCAGGCATGATGACCTCCTATATATCTTAAAAATAAATAAGCCGTGGGCTATCATAATGCTCACGGCTCATAAAATCTTAAGTCGGTAAAGTACTAAACTTTAAATGTCTGGAATTTATCGTCTTCGTTATCCTCATCAAACTCATAATCTTTTCCAGGGAGTAGCATATTAGCTACAATGCCGACTATAGCCGCAATGGCAAGTCCAGAAAGAGTGATTTTTACACCAAGAACTGTAAATGTTATACCGCCAATCTGGTTAAAGCCTAGAGAGCATACGAGAATGAGAGCAGTGATTATAGTGTTGCGAGTATTTTTGTAATTAACCTGATTCTCTACGAGGTTTCTGATTCCGACTGCAGAAATCATACCATATAGTATCAGTGAAACACCGCCGATTATAGCTACTGGGATGGTTTCTATGATGAATGCAAACTTTGGTATGAACGAGAGTATTATCGCAAAGCATGCAGCAATTCTTATTACCAATGGATCGTATACCTTGGTTAGTGCAAGAACGCCAGTATTTTCACCGTATGTTGTATTAGCAGGTCCTCCAAATAGAGAGGCGAGCATAGTTGCTAGTCCGTCACCTAGAAGCGTGCGGTGCAGTCCTGGATCTTTAATGTAGTTATATCCAGTTGTAGCGCTGATTGCGGATATATCCCCGATGTGCTCCATCATCGTAGCTAAGGCAATTGGGGTGATCGTGATAATTGCGCTTATATTAAACTTGGCCATCATGATAGGAGGAAAGGCAACAATTGATTCTTTACCCATACCCGAGAAATCAATCTGTCCCATCGCTAGAGCTACTAAATACGAGATCATTACACCTAAGATGATAGGAACAATCTTAGCCATACCGCGTCCCCACATATTGAAGAATATAATTGAGGCTAAGGCAACAATGGCTAGAAGCCAGTTTGTTTGTGCATTCTTGATAGCAGATGGTGCAAGTATTAAACCGATTGAGATAATAATCGGCCCTGTAACTACAGGAGGAAAGAATTTCATGACCTTTTCAATCGTAAATAACTTTATAAGTATAGCAAGTATTACATATACAAAGCCTGCAACAATTACTCCACCGCAAGCATATGGGAGCATTTCTGTATTGGGGTGACCATTCTGAAGCGGTGCTACAGCTGCATAACCACCAAGAAAAGCGAATGAAGAACCGAGAAATGCCGGGACCTTACCTTTAGTCAGCAGATGGAATAACAGTGTTCCAAGACCAGCCATCAAAAGTGTAGTGGATATGCTAAGACCTGTGAGAAGTGGTACCAGCACAGTTGCACCGAACATGGCAAATGTGTGCTGAAGTCCTAGTAGAATAGTTTTCGGCCAACCGAGTGTTCGTGCATCGGTTATGCCGTTAGAGTAGTGATGTTCGTTACTCTGTGTCATCGTTTCCTCCTTGGGTACGTATAAAGTGAAATATTAGTTAAAATATCTGAAGACTCCCTTAACCTTGCCGACAATCTTACAGTCATCGACTATTATAGGCTCCATGAAGTCGTTTTCAGGCTGTAGCCTTATATGTCCTTTTTCTTTATAGAACCTCTTAACTGTCGCCTCAGTCTCAAATGCACCGTCTATCATCGCAACAACAATATCACCGTTAGATGCAGTCTGATCCTCTTGTACGATTAAGTAATCGCCATCATTTATTCCGACATTAACCATACTGTCACCGTGTACTACCAGCAAGAAGTTATTCCCACTACCGATAAATCTAGCAGGGAATGGGATGTTATCCTCGATATTTTGCTCGGATAGAATCGGAACACCTGCTGCAACGTTTCCTATTACAGGAAGCTGCACCATGTTGATGTCATCCGCCTCAAACACAGGCTCCTTAGTATCTTTGCTAATTGAATCGACAATTGCCAGTGCACGAGGTTTGCTAGGGTCTTTTTTGATGAATCCTTGGATCTCTAGTGCTTTGATATCGCTATATACCGTTGAAGTTGATTTGATGCCTATAGCGTCGCAAATCTCTCTAACGGTTGGGGGAAACCCCTTTAGCTTTATAGTTTCCTTCATATACGCGAGCACTCGCTGCTGACGTTTTTCGCTTTTTTTAACCTTTGTCATGTCAAATCCTCTATAAAGTAAATGAATTGAGTGTCATTTCTTCGCCGTAATTATTCCAATCATCGTATATTTCACCAGTTTGTCTTATGATAATATCACCGACTTTACCATTAATTTTGCTGTATGGAAGTGTTTTGTGATAAGTGATTCTGCTGTCTCCAAGCTGAAATAGGAAGCCAGTACGGAACAGTTCCTTTTCAAGTTGTCCCTTGTATTCAGAGATGGAATCGATTAGCTTGAATAAATCGTCGTGTTCTGTATCGAACACATTATCAAGTGTCAGCTTAGAGTAGTTAGCTCGAAGTTGTATCTCATGGCCGGAAAATCTATCCAGAACCTTGAGCAGTTTTTCCTTTGTGTCAGCTTCAGTTGCATCTTGGAAAATGACGCAGTTAATGCGATGTGGGACTTCAAGAAGCCCGAAAATCTCATCAGAGCATTCCTTTACGTAATGCTTAAGATGCCTTGATACATTAATGCAGCTGATCTTATCTTTATTTTTGTTTAGCACGGCTGCAACTCTATGAATATCTTGATTCTCATTGGTTGGTAGTGTTGTGTTGATGTACACATGATGACCATCCTTAATGTGATCAAGTATGTCCTGAAGCGCATCAAGATCTGCAAGAGGTTCACCTCCGGTGAGCACTATATCATTGTGCGGTAAAATCTTGTCTAGTAAGTCCAGAGACCTGTAACATCTATCGAGATTGAACGAAGATGTGTCTCTGTAGTCTTCTTTATTTACACAGAAAGGGCAGCAATTGTTACAGTCGTATGGAACGAACATGGTAACTGTTGGGCCCTCTTTGATAAAATCTTTCATTCTAGTTATCCCCCTATACTAAAATCATTAGATTATACCATTTCGAACAGTTGTTTGCAATTGAAATGACGACGAAATACAGTGTTATGACCATTTTTAAGACCAGAAACATAATTAATACAATTATGTATGGTTAATAGAACAAAAGCCTTTAAAGGTTGTCAATAATAATGTATACTAAAATTAATGTTATTAATTCAATCAAATTTATATATGAAAGGTTAAAAGCAAAGATGAGGGATTTCTTTCGCGACCGGCATCTAGCTAGCAACCCATACCTCAACTTCATTGAGGTCTATGGATTGCTATTACTCCTGTGGATCGTGATGTCAGGAATATTTACAGTTAAATTTATAATTTATGGATGTGTTTCCTCGTTTTTGATTTCATGTTTCGTAGTGGGTTCTCTGCGCATCGGAGGGCTTAAATCTAATCGAACATATTTTATTCTTCACGCAAATTATCCAAAATTGATAATCTACTTTCTGTGGCTTATCAAAGAGGTAGTTAAGAGTGCAATAGATGTTTCCAAGATTATATTATCTCCTAATATGAAGATTGATCCGATTGTAGTTTGGTTTAAGGCAGATTACGACAATCCGGCAGCAAGGGCGATTCTTGCAAATTCAATTACCTTGACACCGGGAACTGTAACTATCGATATCTATGATAGCGGTGTTTTCTCCGTTCACGCATTAAATAGCGAGTTTGCAGATGGCCTACTAGATGGATCTATGCAGGAGCGTGTTGCAAAACTTTATGGAGAGACTATAGATTACAAGGTGATCGATGTGGTTACTGATTACGATTTCACCGAGAAGGAAGTCGTTGAACTGACATCAAAGCGATTCAAGAGAAGGAGGAAGAAGTCTAATGCATAATTATTTTATCGTACTTCTAGCCGGTCTTCTCGCAATCGTCATAGTTATGGTTATAACGATGTTTATAGGTAAGACGGTATATGACAAGCTCAACGCTTTATTCGTAATAAATACGAATATCGTTATGCTGATTTTAGTCGTTGGATTAATTGACAACAGAATGGATATGCACATAGATATCGCACTTAGCTATGCGATTCTAGGGTTCGTAACAACTGTTATTCTCGCTAAATTCATTGGAGGTAGAAGGTAATGAGCGTACAAAATATCATAGCGATTACTATTATTTCCTTCGGTTTTATGTTCATGGCTTTAGCAGCAGTTGGGGTAATTAGATTTCCTGATTTCTTTACAAGGCTTCATGCTTCTGGTGTAGGAGAAACCTTCGGGGCGCTGATGATGACAGTTGGAATAATGGTGTACACAGGATGGACATTATTATCAGTAAAAGTATTTATCATATTCTTTCTATTACTACTTACGAATCCTCTCGGAACTAATTTGATTATGATAACATCGGTTCATGCCAAGAATTACCAGGATTATAATCACAAGAAGCATATTGGGGTAGGTCAGGATGATAGTGCAGATGAAAAGGAGGGGAGATAGATGAGTTCATTCCTTGTAGAAGCGCTTCTACTTCTTGCTTTAATATCTATTACGCTCGTGATTATATTTGATAAAGACCTCGTGTCAGTAGTTGTAGTATACTGCGCATTCAGCTTTGTAACGATGTTTCTGTACATTATCATGGGCGCACCTGACGTCGCCTTTACTGAGGCCGTAATTGGTGTTATTTCAACTATTTACTTCATAATGACACTGAAGAGTATAGATA
>ERZ772956.1556-NODE-1556-length-15481-cov-9.754441_pt1 | contig 15481 bp, 11 predicted proteins | sample MGYA00580683_ERZ772956 | MGnify/ENA primary metagenome ERZ772956 (study PRJEB29015, sample SAMEA2738077) | human oral metagenome | biome: human oral; feature: human-associated habitat; material: saliva | place: China | collected 2212 ... | reverse complement strand
TAACAACATTTGAAACGACATTGCGGTGCGAGAGCATTACAATCTTGGACTGAGAGGTTGTTCCTGATGTAAAAATCATGAATGACATCATGTCAGGATCAATCGTAACAGAGCCGTACTTGTCAGAGCCACCCTCGATTAGCTCCTTGCCCTCTACTGTAAGGTCATAGATATCAGTCTTATCAGCAATCTTGAATAACGGGAATGCGGCCTTGATATTAGTCTTTCCAGTCGCAATCGCCTTATCAACAGACTCTGCTTCTTTCTCATCATAGAATATAATCTCATCCTCACTACGAACTAGAGAAGTCTCAAACTCTTCATACTTTAGCTCCTTATCGAGCGGAACTGTGATGTTGCCTGTAACGAGAGTTGTTATGTTCGCGAGATACCAGTTATAGCTGTTTTTACCGATAATAACGATTCTAGTATTTGAGAAACCTCTACATAGCAGTGCCTCTCCTAGACATCTAATCTCCTCATAGTATCTGCTGTAGGAAATATCACGATACTCTCCATTACCCTGCTTAAGGGTGAACGCCTTGTTAGCACCATAATTACTAACAGCATCTTCTAGTAGTTCTCTTATATTCTCCAAAACAACCTCCGCTTATAAAAACAGCTTAAAAACCTTCTATGCACCAAGCGCCATGCCGAAAAGTCACAATATCTCGATACACCGAAGGAATAGATAATAGCATGTGAATATGATCTGGGCATGCCTCAGCATTCAAAACCTCTACGCCTTTCCATTCACATAGTTTTCTTAATATTTTTCCTATCTCTTTTTTCTTTTGTCCATAGAATACCATTCTTCGATATTTTGGTGCGAAAACTATGTGATATTTGCAGTTCCAGTCTGTCTAAATTCGAATCTGTCGCATTTGCTCTCTTATCTGTGCTTCGTTCGCCTTTAAATTCCAGTCTGTCTAAATTCGAATCAGTCTCAAAAAGCCTTTAAGTACTTTCTGATCTGTCTTTAAATTCCAGTCTGTCTAAATTCGAATCAATTCCATACTGTCTTGCTGCCGTTTCTTCAATTATTTAAATTCCAGTCTGTCTAAATTCGAATTGATAGTCTCGTTCCGCGCCCAACCATCTGTGAGTATATTTAAATTCCAGTCTGTCTAAATTCGAATGCTTGCGAACCGTCATAAATCAAACAACCACATATATTTAAATTCCAGTCTGTCTAAATTCGAATTAGGTGAGAGCCTTAATCTATCACCATCGCCACAGCTATTTAAATTCCAGTCTGTCTAAATTCGAATAGCGATATTGGAGCCACAATCCAACGCCTTAACCACTATTTAAATTCCAGTCTGTCTAAATTCGAATTTACTTCTCAAGTTCATCTTCTCCCGATATGATCACATTTAAATTCCAGTCTGTCTAAATTCGAATGTCATTGCGTTCAAGCTGAAATTGACTGGGAATGCATTTAAATTCCAGTCTGTCTAAATTCGAATGCGTCCAAAACCGCCTTTAGCAAATTGTCAATGTCATTTAAATTCCAGTCTGTCTAAATTCGAATGAGGAAATGAATATAGGGCTCATTTACGACATTATGAATTTAAATTCCAGTCTGTCTAAATTCGAATTAGACATCTTGCGAGTTGTCCACAGCTCACCGTCATTTAAATTCCAGTCTGTCTAAATTCGAATACAGCCAAAATGCTAGTTACATGGCTAGTACAGATATTTAAATTCCAGTCTGTCTAAATTCGAATCATTCGCTCCAGTGCATATGTTGTCTTGCCACTACAATTTAAATTCCAGTCTGTCTAAATTCGAATATTTATAATTTCAAAATCAACATGTGTATATATATATTTAAATTCCAGTCTGTCTAAATTCGAATCATACCTCCGCACAAAGTATACTGCGAACCATTTCTATTTAAATTCCAGTCTGTCTAAATTCGAATGCTTTCAGCCCAATGGATTAAAGCCGTCAAGAATTGATTTAAATTCCAGTCTGTCTAAATTCGAATGATACAACTGCCGACATACATTCTATCCATTCCTTGATTTAAATTCCAGTCTGTCTAAATTCGAATGAACCGCAGCGTGTATACAGTCATTAATTAGATAGATTTAAATTCCAGTCTGTCTAAATTCGAATTGGAGAACACGGAAGATGGCACTAGAAGCATATAAATTTAAATTCCAGTCTGTCTAAATTCGAATCACCCTCTGTTGCAGCATGATTTAACCAATCGGCAATTTAAATTCCAGTCTGTCTAAATTCGAATTCAAACTTATCCACCGCTATGTTTCTGTGCTGATTTGATTTAAATTCCAGTCTGTCTAAATTCGAATCTTTGCACTTCTCATACAATTTCGCTCTGTTATCGTATTTAAATTCCAGTCTGTCTAAATTCGAATGCCTGAACCAATTGTTTCGGATAGAGCATTTACTATTTAAATTCCAGTCTGTCTAAATTCGAATAAGTTTAGGTGCAAATATGCCTGGACTAATATCAAATTTAAATTCCAGTCTGTCTAAATTCGAATGAGCTTCACCTATGTTGTCACCTTGCTTTATAGACATTTAAATTCCAGTCTGTCTAAATTCGAATCAATTCCATACTGTCTTGCTGCCGTTTCTTCAATTATTTAAATTCCAGTCTGTCTAAATTCGAATTGATAGTCTCGTTCCGCGCCCAACCATCTGTGAGTATATTTAAATTCCAGTCTGTCTAAATTCGAATGCTTGCGAACCGTCATAAATCAAACAACCACATATATTTAAATTCCAGTCTGTCTAAATTCGAATCTGTGTATAGTCCTAGCCCCTTATTGCTTGTTTGATTTAAATTCCAGTCTGTCTAAATTCGAATGATCGTCTCCGTCGTACGCCCTTATCTCTATAACCTATTTAAATTCCAGTCTGTCTAAATTCGAATAAGAATAGATTTGGTATTATAGAGGGAATTACAGATATTTAAATTCCAGTCTGTCTAAATTCGAATCACCGTCTGCCCTTGAGCCGTCACTCTCTACAATGATTTAAATTCCAGTCTGTCTAAATTCGAATATTAGCCTTTTCTTCCTCAATCGTTTCTTTAACCATTTAAATTCCAGTCTGTCTAAATTCGAATTTGCCCTCAACTGCATCAAGAGTCTTAACTACAAATTTAAATTCCAGTCTGTCTAAATTCGAATTACGTATAAGTTCGTTCGTCAACCATTACGGGCTCATTTAAATTCCAGTCTGTCTAAATTCGAATTGACCCATGGATTAAGATTTGCACCAAAGTAAAAGATTTAAATTCCAGTCTGTCTAAATTCGAATGGCAGTTGCACAATTCTGTTACTAGATTTATTCTTATTTAAATTCCAGTCTGTCTAAATTCGAATGTAAATTCACTCACCATATTGGCTGATATTCTTGTATTTAAATTCCAGTCTGTCTAAATTCGAATTCTTTTCCCCAATCAGTGAAGATACCTGCTTGTCTCTATTTAAATTCCAGTCTGTCTAAATTCGAATTCTGATGGGACAAGACTTACTACAGATGATTAATGCATTTAAATTCCAGTCTGTCTAAATTCGAATACGTTGCAGCTAAGAAGCAGTAAAACAAATGCTTTTAGCTATATCTATTGTCTACCTTCCATTTTTGCAACATTCTTTTTTTATTTGTAAAATTATAATTACACAACTTTACAACAATACTTATAAATTCAATGTTTGTCGATATCACGCGTTTTTTACTATATTGATAGTCGACAACTATATAAACAAAGGGTCATCTAAACTTTTCCCTAAGATTTCCTTATCAAGCCAGCGTTCATTTCTGCTTTTAAAGATGATTACAGAGTCCAATTCTTGATTAATTTCATCATTGATATTGTGCTCAAGTTTAAATAAATTTGCTTTTGATATTTCTCCTTCAAAAACTGAATTTTGAACATGAATAAGGTACTGTTTGCATAATTTAAATACCCTATTCCATCTTTTTTGACCTTTATCAGTTTGGGAAATATCATAAACCAAAATCACATACATATTACCACCATATTACAAATGAATCATACTCTTTTTCTCCATAAAGATGTTTTATTAACTTATAACATTCAAGCCTTATCAAATATCTATAACTGACCTCCTTATTTAACTCTTTATGATTAATTGTTTGTTTTAGTCTCTTATCATATTCTGAAAGTATTATTTTTGATCCGTTCTCATCTAAATGTAAATATTCCAAACCCTGTGTAAAATGCTTATCCTGAATTTGGTTTCTATTAAGCAAAGAGAAAATCAATCTGTCAGCTATAATCGGTTTAAATACCTCTGCTATATCCAAACTCAGTGAAAATCTACTTACTCCAGGTTCATGCAAAAAACTTATCGTCGGATCCAATTGTGTTTTATATATCTCACTTAACACGGTTGTATATACAAGAGAGTTTAAAAATGAAATCAAAGTGTTTACCATATTGTCCGGTGGTCTTTTTACACGCTTATCAAAATCAATATCTTGATCAATGATAATTTTCCATGTTTTATAATATATTTTATGTATGTTACCTTCAATTCCCATAAGTTGATGTATTGCATTACAATCATTAATTTTATTTATAAGCAGTTGAATTTCTCTCATTTCTTGAGAAACATTTTTACCTCTACCATTATAATACCTCAAATTCCTGTATATGTTATTTGCAGCAGATAATACAAATTGTTTAGCCAGCTTAAGTCTTTTTTCATTATCAGAATAATGCATAACTTGGTTTACAAGTAATTTGCCTGAAACCTTGGATTTTCTCGGAATCAAACTTGCCGAATAATAACTGTAGTAATTAAAAAAATGGACTAATACATCATTTCTTGATAAGAAATCTACAAGCTTAGAATTAAAAATGTTTTCACCAAATAAGTAAATTTCTGAAACGTTATTTATCGGTATTGAACGCTTCACGCCATCCGGATTTATAAATTGAAGTGTATTATCATTTCGCTTTAGTTCTCCATTTTGATAAATATATAAACTATTTCGCATATTACACATCTCCCACTATATAAAACATAAATCATAGTACGCGCATTTTGCACATTTTTTTGTTTTAGAATTAATTACAAATTGTTTCTTCTCTTGCATGGATTTTATATCTGCTATTACTTCTTTAAGCTTTAATTCATCATCGCTTGTCAGTGTAATATCCATTGTTTTTCTAAGCAGAGGATAATCTATTTTAGCAGAAATTCCACTCACACCTTTTTGTTTTATATAGTATAAATAATACTTAACCTGCCATATAGATGCTTCTTCTATCTTTCTACTTTTCTTTATTTCATGGATAACCCCTGACTTTTTTACAAAATCAAGATTTATCTCACCATTTATAGAAAGATGTTTTCGCTCATTTGAATATGTGAATTCATCTAAGGCTTTACCAATTTGCACATTTTCATTTTCTGATTCCATGGATATTCCATTTAAGAAAAACCATAGCTTACGTTTGCAAACAAAATAGTAATATATCATCATTCCTGTAATTTTTTGTTCTACCAAATCATTGCCTCACAATTTCCATTATCTGATTTATGAAGTCCAATCTCACTGTTATATCTGTAACTATCCCTTGTGATATAAACTTTTTCCCATTTATCTAATATATATTGATTTAAATCAGCTTTGCGAGGTTCAACTGATAATGTAAAATTGATTATTTCATCCTTTAATTTTAATACATCTGTCTTCAATTTCTCTCTTGCTACTTTGTCATTTGATTCCCTGATTTCTGCCCTCTTTGCTAATATTTTATTTTTTATTGAACTAATAAAATCAAATTTATCCATATACACATCATATGGCACTGCATTAATGGATACAATAGTTCTAAAACTATCTTGCATTTCACTGTCTTGAATGTCCATTCCTGATATTTCTGTTAGCCTATCATAGCGATCATAATAATCTTTTATATATGATGAATATGAACTGTTTTTCTCAATTTCACATATCTTTTCTCTGTTATAAAACTCATTTATCATACATATCTTATCTTCTTCACTCATTTCAGATGAAGAAGTCTGCAACTTCCATTTATGTAATGCTGCTTTTCCTAACTCATATAGTGAATAATATATGAACCCTTTTTTCTCAGTTCCATATCCGACCTTATCTCTACATAAAAGTCCTCCGGCAATCTTTTCATATACATAAATATTAGGTGCACTTATGTGTTTCAATCCTTTCCTGTTACATCTACCCATACGCTGAAACAAACTGCTTAATTCAGCAAACTCTGTAAAGAGAAAATCGAAATCTAAATCTAAGCTTGCTTCTACAACCTGCGTAGCAATCCAAATTATATGCTTATTATTTTCATACTTACCATCTTCTATAATTTCATATTCTAAATTTTTTCTATCTTCAACGGTAAACTTTGAATGTAGTAATTTTACATTTTCCTTTCCAATCTGCTTAGAGATGTGCAGGTATAAGTTCTGCGCGGATGTCACCGTATTGACAACTACCAATATTTTAAGACTCTGCAAATCTATATTTTTGTTGTAAAAATCAACTATTTCTTCAGCATTAATATAATCATCAATAATCCTTACCTTGTGACGAACTTGCTTCTTAAGAAATTGTTGTTCAGCAAGATTTATTTTATTTTCTATTCTATTTCCATTTTCATCTTTCTCATAATCAAGCCATTCTCTAATGATTGGTGGAAAAGTTGCGGTGGTTATAGCAAATTTACCACCAGCTTTATTGATAAGTTGAAGTCCATAAATAAGAACAGCTAACAATTCAGGTGAATAAGCTTGAATCTCGTCAATAATTATTCTCGAATAACTAAATGTTGCTAAGTCAGCTTCATATCCAGGATATTTAAAAACAAATCTGAATATCTGATCAGGTGTACATATAGTCAGAGGTAATGCTCGATTTCTAGTCAATTCATAGTATTCCCAGAAAGAATCAATATTTTCTAAGGTTTCATCTTTTAAACTTTCGTCTTTTAAATATATGTTTTTCATATCACTATGCAACAAGCCAACCTGTTTTGTATAATCATTTGTGTAAAAATCTTCTATGATTCGCTTATACATTGCATTTATTGCAGTTCTTACAGGTAATACATAGAAAGCTTTCCCTTCCCCTTGCCATAAAAGAGAAGCTTCTGTCTTTCCCATACCGGTTGAACCGATAATAATGATATTATTGCAGAAATTAGCCATAGCAAATTTCTGCATATCATTCCATTCATAACCTTTGCTATTTAGGCGATTTATTAATCCATCATTTTTAATTTCCGCCTCGCTGTGAGCACTTGCTGAATAATCACATTTATGAAAGAATCCCTTCAGAACAGCCTGCCTTATTGTCGGCTTGTGTAATAATTGCTCTAACGTGCTCTTTTTTCTTCTATTCGGTGTTAGACATTCTTGATTTCCAAACGTATTCTTATAATTTATGATTCCTAAATTATCTTTTCTATCTAATTCAGAAATATTATTGACATAATGATGATGATTAAGAATGATGTTAAACAATAGGTTTAAATAATCTTTATTTATCGGAATATCTGCAGTGTTATTAAACACAAAAAGGAATGATAATATGTTATGCCCTATTTCCTTTGTCGGATCAAATTTTAGTTTAATCTCACTACTAACCCTTTCTTGAAAAAACGAGTTCATCTTACCAATATCATGATAAATACAGCAATATCTCAGTAATTCAAACTCATCATCAGTTAAGTGGATTTTAAACTTCTCCAAACATTCCAATAATGACATTGTGTGATCAAAAAGCGTTTCATCCGGTTTTGCCATAAAGTTTCTATAGCATTCAGGTATTAAATCTACTTTCATTTACTTCACCTAATTGAAATCTACCAAATATCCTCCTGACTTATCAAACAGGATATTTTCACTTTCCTCGTCAATAGTGAAACTTGAAGAATACAGGCAAGGAATTCTATCAAATTCACGATAGCCATTTTGCTTAACATATCTTTTGGCTACGTAATATACAGTTCCATCTGAATCCACTTTGCTTTGATTACCCATATTATCTTGTTCAAAATATTGATTATATTGTTCCTCACAAACTCTATCAATATTGACATACATGGAGTATCCCTTAGGTAGCACACATTCACTATCTACAGAATTTACAACTTCACAATATTCCACCTCTGCTAACTCAATAAAGTCTTCACTTCTTCCGAGTGAGACAAGATCATATTTGTGGTTTACAATATCCTGCAATACTTTTTCATCTGCACATACATGAATAACTAGTTCTACTTCATAGAGAACTTCCTGTTTCTGTGGACCTTTTGTCAAGGTTTTAAAGTGACTGTATGGTTCTGTATATTCATCATATTTCTGTTCTTCAAATTTCTTAATAAGTTTATTTAATTCTTCCTCCATATTTGTAATCACTTCATTTATGCTATTATATTCATCACTATCCTTCTTTAACCCTTTTAAGCTGCGTTTAAGTTCTTTTTTCTCATTTTTCCACGCATCTTCAAGCGGTTTAATCTCTTTACTTCTTTTAGATTTTAATTCGTGATTTTTCTCTTTAAGTGACTTGTATAAGCTAAATAGATTTTCATTGTTTACACATATGAGCTCTTCCTTCATAAAACTTGCATTATTTGCCAACGCCTCTGCAACCGTAATATAACCCGTATTTAAAGAATTTGCGTTACTAAGCCATATGAGAATTCCTCGATCATCCTCTGTTCTGTTCAGCAATGCATGATTAACATATATTTCTTGCTGCATTGCCCCATATTTCCCCTGTACAGAAATATCCATAGGGTGATATTCTGTATAACCGCAAGCATTATGTAGAGCTCCGATAATTGTAGAATATGGTGGCAGAGGATACGTCATCCTATTATTTACGGTTTCTTCGCGCGTATATGAAGCTTGGCTTTGCAACAATTTAATTCGCAGTGCCTTCATAATATGCTCTCACCTCTTCATGTAGATTATCAAAGAAATTCTCGATTGAAATTGATTTTAGTTCTGATTTAATTTGATCTTCATTTTCAAAAGTATATCCTTCAAGAAGACCAAGTTTATATCCTTCCGATAATTTTCTTTTTAAATCATCTCCTATTTTTAATCTCAAATTATCCATCTGAACTACATTATCAAAATAGTGAGTTTTTCTATCTCCTATTCCACCGACAATAAGTATCGGCTCAGCATTATCTAAATTCCCTCTTACAACCATTGTTAGCGTCTTAACTGTATCAAGTAGTGCATTTACTCTATAGACTTTTTCTTCAAAGTTTGCCTCAGCATTATAATTTTCGTCAACTCCGATCCTGTCTAAGTCAATGGTAATGCTATATTTTTTCAATGACTTGTCATATTCATATTGATATGGCATCAGGCCGACCTCTTTTGCTTTATCCTGAACACTAATCCCTGTCTTTTTTGCATATGTTTGCGCTAAATACAGGTTATTATGAAAACGCGTCTCATTTACAAAAGAGTTAAACGAAATAGCATCAGTAAGGTAAAAAGAGCTCTTTCTAATTTTTGTGCCATTTGATGTGTTCATATATCCACCTTCGAGAGCGCGGTTGTTACTTGCATTTATATCTTTGGAAACTGCTTTTTGATTTACCGATTTGTCAACTTGCACTTCGAGATCATCGTAAAGTCCGCTTTGAACCATTATTGCATTTTTCATGCTTTCTCTGGAACGTATAGCGTATGATTTACCATTTCTATAAACCTTTTGAACACTTCCTATATTTCCAAGTCCTTCACCATAATTTGATGTCATATTTGCGATAATAGTTAATGTAAGTGCTTTATTTTTCATTTTTCTTTCCCTCCTCAGTGGTATTGTTATCGCCGGATACAGGTTTATTATAATCTCCTAATGAATTTATAAATTCATATGCCAAATTCTTGTTTGCTTCAAAATCTTTTATCAACATGTGCATAAAGCCGAAGCTTTTCTGCGTATATGATGATAATTGAAGCATTATCTCGATGAATCTATCATAATCCTTTGCTATGATACAATTAATCAACTTTTGTCTATAGCCATTAGTTTTATTATCTAGATTCATATCTTTAAAATACCTCGTTACATCTTTTGCCGATAAATACGCACCCTTTAAATACTTTTCCGAATCCATTTCTACCTCCAAACTATAAAAATTCTTGTACACCACTGTGTTTATTTGAATTAATTGACCAATAACAAATGCATACCTAATTCCATCTTTATCAACTGATTCTATTTTAAAAATACGTTCTATTAAATCGTCAAGCAATGCTCCGTTTAGTATTGACTTTGTAATCAGCTCCGAAATATTTAAATAATAGTTTTCATTGACTTTAATATGTCTTTTTAATAACATATCCAGGCTACTTAGATTATCAACAGAATTTTTTTTCGTGATTTCAATAAATGTATTGATTGCCGGTTTTCTAACAAATATAGTTTCGTAACTATCCGTCTCCACTTTCTTCATTATAATTTCCGTATCCTGTCTTATAAATCTGCTGCTGTTTAAGAAATTATAAAAAATATTGTTCCACGAAGCATTTTTATCAGCGAGTTTATCGAAATAATCCTTGACTCTATTATTGCTTTCAAGTAATCTTCTTAGATCTATATTATTATTTATAAATATTGATTCTCGTCCCTTTGAAAATGAAAATGGAATAAAATCAAATTCGATTTCGTCATTAAATGTTGCAGCTGATTTGTCAAAATTAAAGCCTAAAGATTTTGTTTTGCGTCCAGTATCTACATAATGTCCTAACAACCTGCAGCAGTCTTGACTTCCCCTGCTGAAGCACGAAATTGTCGCATACTTTCTATATCCGTTTATCGAATTAACAAATGTGCTTAAGATTATGTCTGACTTATTGTCAGCTATTCGTTGTTTAATTTCTTCAGGAGTTAAATCCCCATACTTAATTCCTTTAAAAACTTTTTTTAGGATTGAGTTTGCTGCTAATTTTTCATTTATTATTTTTTTATCATCATCGCTTAGGTTCCGTTTTTCATAAAGTTCTGCTAATAACATATGATGCATTAACTCGGAAAACCAAAATTCAGCAAAATGCGAATAATTATCTTGCACTTCTTTTTGTGTTAAATCAATATCTTCAAAGTTATAGTATAACTTACGTTTGGCCTTATAATACTTTAAACTACAGTAATCAAAAAATCTTATAAGACCTACGGCTGAAGCTGAAAATCTCCAATCAGATAACACAAGGCAGCGATTATATGAGACATTATCAAATTCCTGTTCTACAACTGTAATCATCTACATCACCTCCTTCTGCACAATAGCTTCGACTAATCCAAATCCGGAATTTCTCTTTGAACCGATGCCATTTTTTAATATATGGTTTAAAATCTCAGTATTTCCTTGAATAATAAACTCGCCAATAGTTACGGGAATTTTTATCCCATAAGAGCTTATGATTATTTTTCTGAGCCCATCAAAATTAAACTTTAACTCATTTATCTTATCTTTCATGTATGGAAGATCTTCTAAAAGCTTTTTCTCAAGTTCAAGTGCAAATTCCGAATCACCTATACTTACATACCAATCTCTATTAGTTCTATCGACATGTTTTTTTAGACAAATAGGTGATCGTATTTTAAAAATAACAAGTTCATCATTTATCTTTGGTTCACGAACCATTCTAATAGATTGAAGTTCCATATGATTCCCATTTTCTAAAGGGAAAGCCTTACCCTTCATTTCAAGTAAGCCGGAATAATAAATCAATGCAGTTTCAGGATCTGAAATTTTCAATGTTATTTCTAAATTACAATCAACAAGCTTTATAATATTATTGCTAAATTTTGCTTTGCCAAATCCTATAGACCAAACCAACGACTTTTTTACAGCTCCGGAGTTATATATTTCATCGTAATACATTCCTCCCTGATACTCAGAAATTGACTTCTTGAAGAAGCTGATAATTGTACGCCTATAGTCCAATTTAAATTCAGGCTCATCCAATCGTATCTTTAAAATATATTTCATTAAATTCCTCCTCGTATCCAATTTGGATATATTCAATCAATCATTCTAAAAAACATATTTTAGATTACAAACTGATAATATTCTTTTAATTCGATATATACTAAATATATAAATTTGTCAACCCCATATGTTTTTTATGTATTTTTAAAATACAACCCATTGCCATCTACCTCAAATAGTGTTAAATCTTATTTAGTAATGAGAGTACTGTAGGTAGTAGTCACCTACACCGGGGGTGCTGACAAAAACCTGGACACATATTAGGGCTCTGAAAGGAGTCATTAATGTATTCAAAAGAGCAGCGGGCAAAGGCGTTACGTATTTATCATCAGATAGGATCTGTTACAGATACAGTGCGTCAACTTGGTTACCCCAGCAGAGAACATCTATATAGATGGATTCGCAACGAGGGAAAAACAAAAGAAAAACAAAAGAAAAACAAAAGAAAAACGAAAGAAGCTTAATCTTAAAAACACCACCGAACATCCCAGAAACCCTCCAGCGGAGTTTAAGTTAAAAGTGCTTCGTCGTTGTTTTGAAAATGGAGAGAGTGTAAAATCAGTATCAGAGGAGATTGGATACAGTCGTGCCAGCATATATACGTGGCGAAAGCGATATCTTCAAGGAGGTGTGTTTTCTCTGATGAACACGAAAAATATCAAGCTGGAAAAATTACCGGATACGGATGGAAATATACCTTCCGAAGAAATAGAATCATTCAGAAAACAGATGTACGAGCTTCAATTGAAAGTAGATATCTTAAAGGAGACAATCAACGTATTAAAAAAGACCCCGGCGTCGACTTGAACGACCTGAAGAACAAGGAGAAGGTAGCGGTGATCGACGCCATGAAAGAGAAGTACCCGCTACCAGTCCTGCTTCGAAAGATGAAGCTACCAAGGAGTAGTTACTACTATCAGATAAAAGCTCTTGCAACAGAAGATAAATATAAGCATATACGCCGTGAAGTTAATCGGATATTTATGGAAAACAAAGCCCGATATGGATATCGTAGGATACATGTAGAACTAAAAAAGATTGGGATAAAGGTATCAGAGAAAGTCGTTTGCAGAGTGATGAAGGAAGATGGTCTTGAAGTAAAAATCCGAAAAAAGAAGAAATACAGTTCGTATAAAGGGGAAATCAGCCCTGCTGTTCCAAACGAAGCACAGAGGAATTTTCATAGCGAGAAGCCGGATGAACTTCTTTTGTCGGATATTAGCGAGTTTGCCATTCCGACAGGCAAGGTATATCTGTCTCCGACAGTAGATTGTTTTGATGGAATGCTTGTCACGTGGCGAATAAGCGAACATCCAAATGCTGATCTCGTCAATGGCATGCTCGACGATGTGATTGCAAATATAGGCACAAAATCTAAACCAATCATTCATACAGATCGAGGATTCCACTATCGTTGGCCGGGTTGGATTGAGAGGATGGAGATAAACGGATATACCAGCTCCATGTCACAGAAAGGGTGCTCTCCAGATAATGCTGCTTGCGAAGGTTTATTTGGACGAATAAAAAAACGAGTTCTTCTATAATCAGGACTGGAAAAATGTGACCATAGAGGAATTCTCACGTGAGTTAGATAAGTACCTTCATTGGTACAATGAAAAAAGAATCAAGAAATCGTTAGGGTATTTGAGCCCTGTGGAGTACAGGCAATCTCTTGGATTGGCTGTCTAAGCTATCCAAAAAACGTCCGCACCCCCCGCTCACTTTTATGCTTTTTCAGACTTAGCCTCTTCCTTACGGAGCTTCTCAGACTTCTCTTCATCGATAATCTTCTGAGTCTCAACGAATCTCTTTACCTTCTGGGTACTTGTCTTCTCCATAGGTTCATAAGTTGTGTATACTCTCTTGATTCTCTTGTACGGAGGAAGTTTGTCATTGATTTTCTCAACATCAGCCTTTACTATCGCGTTGATTTCTTCAGGCGTCTTGCCCTCAAATTCCTCTGGATTATAAACGAGCTTAAGTGTGACTACGAGGTCACGCTCATCCTCGGCGTTCGGAATACCGACGATAATCGCTTCTTCTTTGTATGGTAGTACATTTAGCTCCTGCTCGATTTCCTCAGGGAATACGTTCTTTCCATTCATAAGTACGATTACGTTCTTCTTGCGGCCTGTGATATAAAAGTATCCGTCCTTATCCTTATATCCGAGGTCTCCTGTGTGGAACCAACCATCGTAAATGCACTCGTTCGTCGCTTCTTCATTACCATAGTAACCGAGCATGATGTTCTCTCCGCGTGCGATAATCTCTCCGATGCCGTTCTCATCAGGCTCGTAGATGTCCATTCCAACACCTTCGATTGGAATTCCTATGGACCCAGGTCTTCTATACGCAGGTCTCTCTGCAGAGAGCACCGGCGAGGTCTCTGTCAGACCATAACCCTGTAGACATATAACGCCGAAGTCATTCCAGCCCTTAATGCACTCTGGATCAGCAGCAGCCGCTCCTAGGATTACCATGCGAAGCTTTCCACCGAACGCCTCGAGAACTCCCTTAAATACAGTTCTTCTGATGTCTATATGTGCCTTTCCAAGAACCCTTACGACCTTCCCCATTGTTTTGAGCCTGCCAGAAAGGCCTTCCTTCTCAGCCTTCTTAAGGATACGGCTATACATAGTCTCGATGAGAAGCGGTACTCCTACGAAGATGGAAACTCCATACTCTTTGAAGTTCTGCTGGATATACTTAAGCCCATCACAGAATACAGTCGACGCACCCGCAGCAAACATGATAATCTGACATGTAAGACCGAAGGTGTGGTGATATGGTAGAAGCGAAATATTGACATCTGTATCATAAATCTGCTCAGAAGCGATAGTATTAACTACATTAGAAGCAACATTACGCTGCGAAAGCATTACAATCTTAGACTGGGATGTAGTCCCAGATGTAAAAATCATGAACGACATATCATCTGGATTGATTACAACATCACCATACTTGCGAGAGCCTCCATCAATGAGTTCCCTACCTTCTACTGTGAGGTCATATATATCCGTCTTATCAGATACTTTGAATAGCGGAAATGCAGCCTTAATACGAGTCTTACCACTAGAAATTGCTTTAGCGACGGACTCCGACTCCTTCTCATCGTAGAAGATAACCTCTGCTTCACTACGAATGAGCGAGCTTTCAAACTCATCGTACTTTAGCTCTTTGTCGAGCGGCACAGTTATGTTGCTTGTTAACAAAGTTGCCATATTGGCGAGATACCAGTTGTAGCTATTCTTGCCGATGATAACGATTCTAGTATTCGAGAAGCCTCTACATAGCAGCGCCTCTCCAAGACATCTAATCTCCTCATAGTATCTGCTGTATGAAATATCACGATACTCTCCATCACCAAGCTTGAGTGTGAACGCCTTGTTAGCCCCGTACTCGCTAACAGCAGCTTCCATTATCTCTCTAATATTCTCCAAAATTACCTCCATATATACGACTATC
>ERZ772956.1555-NODE-1555-length-15488-cov-6.211041_pt1 | contig 15488 bp, 11 predicted proteins | sample MGYA00580683_ERZ772956 | MGnify/ENA primary metagenome ERZ772956 (study PRJEB29015, sample SAMEA2738077) | human oral metagenome | biome: human oral; feature: human-associated habitat; material: saliva | place: China | collected 2212 ... | reverse complement strand
ACATACACCCTTTATCCTCTTCATTTGTAAGAGTTTTAAACCTTATTATAAATGGATAGTCCTCAATACATAGAAGTAGTTGAACATATAAAATCTATATTAAGTGTTTTAAACCTTATTATAAATGGATAGTCCTCAATACAAGTTCTTCATCGTTTTGATCTTTAAGTGGTGGCGTTTTAAACCTTATTATAAATGGATAGTCCTCAATACTTTGGTAAAGAAGTATACCACAGCCCAGATGAAGACTGTTTTAAACCTTATTATAAATGGATAGTCCTCAATACACAAGCACAGACGCTGGAAAGGAAAAAGGGTGAATAAAGTTTTAAACCTTATTATAAATGGATAGTCCTCAATACTTAATATAGCTTTAAGATCATCTGTTAATATTTCTGTTTTAAACCTTATTATAAATGGATAGTCCTCAATACAAAAGGTTATGAACTTTGTATTCAAGACAGTAATGAGTGTTTTAAACCTTATTATAAATGGATAGTCCTCAATACCCTTGATTTGAAAAAGAATATTGATTTTATGATGTTTTAATTCAATTTTTAGTGGGTAGCAATAATTAACCAATTTTTCGATTTTTTAGTCTTTTTTTATTTTTTGTATTAAATACTTATTATGTTTTTGTTATTTTTATGAAAAATATAAGCAATTTTACTTTTAATATAAATAAAAAATATTAATTGATAAAAAATTGTTCATAGCCAACTAAAAATTACAAGCAACAAGCTTGTAATTTATTGTATACCTTTTTTATAAAAAAGTAAAGTTATTTTTTATAAAAAACATTGTATCAATTAAATTATAAATGTTGGATTATAAAAAAATATTTTGTAAACTTATTTAAATAGATTTTATTTGTATTTTTTCATTAAGTAATTTTTAGATAATTATTTTATTCGATTAATTTATTCTTTTAGTTGTATATTGTAACTAAATTCTGTTTATATTTCTTATCTAATACTTTATTTTAAAACTTTTAAATAATAACTAAAATATAAAATTTATGATATAATAGAAATAGCAAAATTTTTAAAAATATGGGGAGGTAAAAATGGCTAAAATTTTAATCACAGCTCTTGGGAGTGGGACTTATAACAAAGAAAAAAACGAGAAAGAGTATAAACCAGCTACATATTATGTAGAAGAAGGTCATCCTCTTGAAGAAACTGAACTTATAGCTTCAGCTATTCATGAACAATGGAAAATGGATAAAATTATTTTTATTGGAACTACTGGTTCAATGTGGTCTAATGTCTATAAATTTTATTGTAATAATAAAGGCATTAAAAAGAATGAGGACTATTATAATAAACTTAAAAATACTGAATTAAAAGCTAATAAAGATACTCCTATTGAAAAACTAGAGATTGAAAAATTTAATACCACTTTTGATGGAAAAATAAAGGGTATAGTTATCAAATACGGAGTTGATAATAAAGAAAATTTAGAAAATTTTCATTCAATTATAGAGATAGAAAAAGAAATTGAGGATGGAGATGAGATTTTTATAGATATAACACATTCATTTAGATCAATGTCATTTTGGCTATTTTTAATAATGACATATCTTAAGGATGTTTCTAATAAAAATATTGAGATTAAAAATATAACTTATGGAATGTTTGAGGCACAAAATGAAAAAAAGGAAACACCTATTGTTTCTTTAAATTTATTCATTGATATTTTAAAATGGTTTAAAGGTGCAAGTGAGTTAAAAAATTATGGAAATTCCTATTCTATCTTAGAAGAATTAGAAAAAAATTTAGAGGATAAAGATATAAAAAATGAACTTGAAAATTTTTCTAATGCAATGAATATAAATTATATAGATTCTTTGAAAGAAAGTTTAAAGAATTTCGATACAATAAAAAATAAACTTGACAATCTTGAAGGACCGGGGAAATATATAGTACCTCAAATTTTTGAAAACTTTATAAATGAATTCAAGTTTCAAAATGATGAAAAATTATCAAATGAAGAAAAAAAATATCTTTTAAGAGCTAAACTTGCTAAATGGCATTGTGATCAAAAAAGATATACAATGGCTGCAATAAATATTAATGAAGCTATTGTTGATTTTATAATGGATGTATTAACCTTTCCAATTAAAGATACTAAAGCTAAAACTTCTGAAACTGATTTAGCAAAAATTTGGTTAGAAAAGATTGAAAAAATTGAAGATGAAGATGAAGAGATAAAAAAATATGGTACGATGTATGTTGAAACAAGAAGTATTAGAAATAAAAGTGCTCATTCTCTAGAGAGAGAGACGAATTTAAAAGATGATATCAAAAATCTTGAAGTATATAGTAGTACTATTTTTAATTCATTATCATCCAAAGATTTAGTAAAAGAAAAAGATTCTAAATTAGGTCTTTCTGAAAAATTAAAAAGAGAATACGAAGAAGAAGAAGAAAAGAAGAAAGAAAATGAAAAAAAAGGAGATTTTAACTTATTTGTAATTTCTGATAAAGGCTTAGATTCTGAAGAAATCGTAACAATAAAGAATAAGTTTAAAATAGCAGAGCAACCAATATATTTAAGTAAAAAAGAAAAAGAAAAATGGAAAAGTGCTTGTGAAAAAAATGATAAAGAATCATTAGAACACTTTAAAGAAATAATTAATAATAAAACAAAGGAAGGGGATTATATTTTAATTATTGGAGACTTTGAATATAAAAATGAACTAGAAGAATATTCAAACTCTAAAAACCTTAAGGTAATTAAAATTGTTTTCAAAAAATCTTTTGAAGTATTGTAGAGACTGTGGAGACTGTGAACTTTTTTCTGTAAATTCTATTCTTCTATGATTAGAACTATTTGATTAATTTTAAATAAACTAATAAAAAGGTACTCATTTTTGAGTACCTTTTTTTACTATTATAATGACTATTTTATTAGAACATTGATACTTTTCATATTCAATATGCTCATTAATCTTAACAGCTAATATAAACCATTAAAGAGAGGTTTAAGAGTACTTGAATTAAAGTAGTAATAAAAATATGTTATTGTATTTCAAAAGGGATATATTCATTTGGACAATTACTTTCAAGTGCTTTTATTAAAAGATGCACTTGATATTCAATAGCTCTTCTATAGCTTATTTTATTAGAGATACCTATTATATTTCCAGTTTCTTTTTTTAGTAATTCTCCAAACTCATTTACAAATATATTTCGAGCTTCTTTTTTTAGGAAAACTGCACCTGTTTTTTCATTAGATACAAAATCATTAAGAGTTAATTTTTTAGTTTTTAATAATTTAAAAGCTAAAGAATCCACTAAAATAGTTCTCCATTCTTCCATTAAATCTGAACAAAGGCATGGAATACCTTCTTCATCAGAAGCAAAGAAACCGATATAAGGATTAAGTCCTTTAGAAAGAATAATGTTTTGTATTTCATAGATTAGAAGAGTATAACCAAAACTTAACATTGAATTAAAAGGATCTTTAGGAGGCATTTTAACTCTTGTTGTGAAATTAAAATCATCTCCAAGAAAATAAGAAAGTCCTGTGAAATAAAAAGTATTCATTTTTTCAATAATAAGATTTAATTCTTCTATATTTTGAACCTTGTCAATATCATTTAATAAAGTTAATATTCTAGTGGAATAAATAGAAGCAACTGGCTCTTTTGCAGAGATGTTCTCTCTAAATAATAAGTTTCTTTGATTTTTTATTTTAGCTTTGACAAATATTTTAGAAAGAGCTAGACAAAAATCATTATCCTCACTTTTTTTAAATTGTAATTTTTGTCTTTTTATATCCACATAATTAGTAGGTTCTAAACTACCAAAATAAGATCCTTCATTTGATAAAAAAGTTATAGGGATATTATTTTTTAAGGCATTTTGAATACATGAAACAGTTAATTGAACATCACCAAATATAATAATCCTATCTAAATTTTTAGTAGAAATTTCTTTTTTTCTATTCCTTTTATGATCATATGTAAGTATTAAAGTGTCATTAACATAATCTAATAAAGAACCTTGATCATAGACATACAAATTAGAACTCATATACCCCCCTATATTCTTAAAAAATCATCAAGTATGATGACATCATCATTACTTTTATCTTTTTTCATTTTTTTACTTTTTCTCTTTTCTTTTAAATTAAGTATATTTTCCAACAAATCACACAAACCAATTAAGCATATTTCATATTCTTTTTCTTCAAAGAAGTATTCGATTTTTTCTAATTCCACATTATTTTCATAGTAAGTTTCTATAATTAATTTATTAATTTTTAATACAAAATCCTCTCGTATGAATTTATCAAATAAAGAAAAATAATGTTTTTTACAAATATCCAAAGAAAAATCTAAAGTTCTTTTTGGATATTTATTTTCTTCAAAAGTTTTGATAGATTTTAATATTTTTTTTATAAAAATAAAATCATTTTCTTCATCCTCAAATTCAATATTTTTAAATAAATCTTCTATATCACAAGATAAAGCTTTTGCTATATCTGGAATTTTTTTAGTAGATGGATACATTTTATCAGCTTCAATTTTCTCTATATAACTTCTATTCGAATAATTAAGTAATTTTGCTAAGTCACTAGTATCTAAACCTAAATTAATTCTTCTTTTTTGAATATTTTTGCCAAATGAAATCATTTAAAACTCCTTCTTTGAAATATATTTTATTTTAAACCTTATTATAAATGGATAACCTTCAATACAATACCACTGTAGAAGTACAGTGTATGCTTTGGGGTTTTAAACCTTATTATAAATGGATAACCTTCAATACCAACTAGCAACTTATAGATTACAAGAAGATAGCATTAAGTTTTAAACCTTATTATAAATGGATAACCTTCAATACTAATATTAGATAATAAAGGACCTAGCTTTCCTAATAAGTTTTAAACCTTATTATAAATGGATAACCTTCAATACAAATGTTGGAGCTAAATCTAAGTACGCTGGAGTAGCAAGTTTTAAACCTTATTATAAATGGATAACCCTCAATACAGAATTAGAGAAAATATCACTTTTAGAGTTTCTATGTTTTAAACCTTATTATAAATGGATAACCCTCAATACAAAGACCAGTATACAAGATTCTTAAGCTATAAACTTTGTTTTAAACCTTATTATAAATGGATAACCTTCAATACCAAAATCAATGGTAGAAAATTATAATAGCTATTTAAGTTTTAAACCTTATTATAAATGGATAACCTTCAATACAAAAATGTAGAAAAGAAATGTCTGAAAAAGAGTCTATGAAGTTTTAAACCTTATTATAAATGGATAACCTTCAATACTTTATTGGATGATGTAAAATATTCTCCAGTATTCGAGTTTTAAACCTTATTATAAATGGATAACCTTCAATACTAAAAAACTTTAGGAGGTAATAAAATGGAAGGACTGTTTTAAACCTTATTATAAATGGATAACCTTCAATACTAAATAGGAGATGATTTAAATGTTAGATAAAAAATTGTTTTAAACCTTATTATAAATGGATAACCTTCAATACTGAATATCATAGATACAAACTACGAAATGACATCTCGTAGAGTTTTAAACCTTATTATAAATGGATAATCTTCAATACTAAAAGAATGGGAAAAGAAATATTGGCAGATATGGAGTGTTTTAAACCTTATTATAAATGGATAACCCTCAATACTCTTAGTATCGTAGCTGGATCTTGGCTTTATTCTGAGTTTTAAACCTTATTATAAATGGATAACCTTCAATACTATGATGGAAGATAATGATTTAGAAACAGATAATGTCGAGTTTTAAACCTTATTATAAATGGATAACCTTCAATACATACAACAGTTAGCATTGGATAGTAAGCACGACGGAGGTTTTAAACCTTATTATAAATGGATAACCTTCAATACAAAGACTTAGTATTTAATAACACTACTGACGATACGATTTTCGGTTTTAAACCTTATTATAAATGGATAACCTTCAATACCACGACGGAGCTGGTGTAATGTCAGACGCGTTGTGTTTTAAACCTTATTATAAATGGATAACCTTCAATACTACATAAAGCATCTACTCTTGTTACATTCGGAAAGGAAGTTTTAAACCTTATTATAAATGGATAACCTTCAATACGAATATACAGTTTACATAGATTTCTATATCTTCATAGGTTTTAAACCTTATTATAAATGGATAACCTTCAATACAGATAAAGATAAACTTGTTAAGAAACTTAAATCTAGTTTTAAACCTTATTATAAATGGATAACCTTCAATACTGAGAGAGATAATATAACAGGTAGTATGACTATTGTAAGTTTTAAACCTTATTATAAATGGATAACCTTCAATACAAGAAGTTAGAAATGCTGCAGTTGTGTTTGTGAATCATAAAGTTTTAAACCTTATTATAAATGGATAACCTTCAATACAGTAAAATTAACAATTAGGAGGTAAATAAATATGGCGTTTTAAACCTTATTATAAATGGATAACCTTCAATACTTAAAGATTGTTAACCACGAGGGAGAGACTAGTATTATAGGTTTTAAACCTTATTATAAATGGATAACCTTCAATACTACGTCTTGCTCAAGAGATAACGTAAATGCTTTATTAAGTTTTAAACCTTATTATAAATGGATAACCTTCAATACTTAAACTTAATAGCAGACCCAAAGAGGGTTCAATATTAAGGTTTTAAACCTTATTATAAATGGATAACCTTCAATACTTAGTTATGTAGGTGTTCTTGATGAAAGATTTTAGTTTTAAGTTTTAAACCTTATTATAAATGGATAACCTTCAATACTTAAATCACGATATTTATCAATCCATTTACTCTTATGTTTTAAACCTTATTATAAATGGATAACCTTCAATACCCTTAACTTGAATAAGAATATTGATTTTATGATACTTTAATTAAATTTTTAGTGAGTAGCAACAATTGAACGTTTTTTCGATTTTTTAGTCTTTTTATATTTTTTATATTAAATATTTAATATCTTTTTTTAATTTTTTTCTTAAAAGTGTATAGATTTTCTATTAATATAAATAAAAAAATAAAATGTTAAAAAATTGCTCATAGCTAACTAAAAATTACAAGTAACGAACTTGTAATTTATTGTATACCTTTTTTATAAAAAAGTAAAGTTATTTTTTATAAAAAAATTATTTAAATTTTTAAATACTGTGCTAATATATAGTATAATATTTTCATTTTGAAATTTATTTTCTATATTCATTTTATTTTAAAATTATAGGAGGAATATTATGGACTTATATATTTCAACTGAGGGGGCAAGTATAGCAATACAAAAAAATAGTTTTTTAGTAAAAACAAAAGAGAAATCTATTATTCTTTCTCCAGAAAAAATTGAAACAATTATTTTAGAATGCAATTCTAGTATTTCAACTGCAGCTATAAAATTAGCAATGGAGCACAATATAAGTATACTTATAAGTGATAGTTATGGAAATTTAGTAGGACATTTTTGTAAATTAAATTATTCTAAAGGAGCAAAGTTAAGAAGAAAACAATATGAACTTTTTGCTTCAAGAAAAGGAATTGAAATGGCTAGAAGATGGCTAGTGGATAAAATAGAAAATCAAAAGAATCATATTGATTTTCTATTAAAAAGAAGAAAAAAACAATTCTCAGACTTAGCCTTATTCAATCAAGCTTTAAAAAATTTAAACGCTATTGATTTAAATTTAGAAAATTATCGTGAAAAAATAATGGGGATTGAAGGGAGTATAAGTAAAGTTTACTATAAGAATATATCTCAACTTCTTATTGAAAAATGGCAGTTTGGAGTTAGAGAACATAGGAATGCAAAAAAGCCTTATAATATTGTTTTAAATTATATTTTGGGAATATTATATAGATTAATTGAAACCACTATTGTAAAAGAAGGTTTTGATCCAGCATTAGGAATTATTCATGTTGAAGGTGAAAGAAAAAATTCTTTTGTTTATGACTTTATAGAGAAGTATAGATATCTTGCTTTAGAAACTACATTTGATCTATTTAATGAAAATTTAATGGAGCAATCATTTTTTGAATATGAGAATAAAATACCAGTGCTTTCTATTAAAGGAAGAAGAACTATAAGTTCATATTTTAGAGATGTTTTAAATAGGGGAATGAAAGTGGGAGAAAGGGTTTTCTCTATCGAAGATATAATAAAAAGTGAAATAAAGAAAATAAAAAAAGAACTCATAGATTTAGAAGATGATGAAATTGAAATAAAAAAGGAATTTGAAATAGAAGAAGAGGAAGAAAAGGAAGTGGCTGAAAATGAATTATTTACTTTCGTATGATATTTCAAATGATAAGGTAAGAAAAAAAGTTTTTGACTATTTACTTGAAAAAGGATTTCTTAGAATTCAAAATTCTGTTTTCTTAGGAGAAATTCATATAAGTAAGATAGATGATATTTTAGAGAATATCTGCTTGATTGTAGATAAAGATGAAGATTCAATAATTTGTATTCCAATTAATAAAGAAGACTATGATAATATTTTTAATTTTGGAAAGAATAGTGACTATAATTTGTATAAAGATGAAGTATTATACATATAATTGGGAGGAATAAGATGGAGAAGAAAGAAGGAGTAAAAAGAGTTCTAATTACTTCAATAGGTGGAGGAAATATTGAAAACGCTGAAGGAAAAATGGAATTAAAAAAATATTATAATACAGTCTATAGTATAAACAATAAGAAATATGAGATAACTACGTATATGCCGAAAGTTGTAGAAGAAGAATTTAAAGTGGATAAGACTATTATTATAGGAACAACTGGTACAATGTGGGATAATGTTTATAGTCAATATTGTATAAAAAATGGAAAGGAAATAGATGAAACTTATGTTAAAAATTTAAGAGAGATTGAAAGAGAGTCTGATAAAAATACTCCTACTAAGGCTTTAAATATCGATAAATTTAATGAAGAATTTGGAAATAGTGTAAAAGGAATTGTAATAAAATATGGTTTAAATAGAGAGGAAATATTTGAAAATTTTAATTCCATCATACAATTAGAAGAAGAATTTAATGATGAAGACGAATATGAAGTTATCTTAGATATTACTCATTCATTTAGATCAACTGCTTTTTGGATGTTTTTAGTAATGACTTATCTTACAGATGTGTCAAATAAAAATATAAAAATAATAGAAGTTACTTATGGTATGCACGAAATAAAAAGGAAAAATGATGACTCATCTCCAATAATTTTATTAAATTCTTTCTTAGAAATTTTAAATTGGATCAAAGGAGCTAGCGAATTAAAACAATATGGAAATAGTTACTATATTTTAGAGAATCTAAAAGATAGTAAAGATATAACAAAAGAAATAAAGAATGAATTAGAGAATTTCTCTAATGCAATGAATATGAATTATGTAGGCTCTTTATTAGAGAGTCTTGATAAATTAGCAGATTTAGAAAAGAATAAGAAATTAGACAGTATTGTAGGACCAGCAAAACATATTATTCCTGATATTTTAAGAAAGTTTATATATGATTTTGACATAAGAGAAAGCAATGACAATAGAAGAAAATATTTATTACAAGCAATATTAGCAAAATGGCATTTTGAACAAAAAAGATATGCTATGGCTGCAATAAATATAAATGAATCTCTTGCAAATTATGTAGCTAATAGTCTGAATTTAAGGGAAGAAGATAGTACTAAATTTGATCCTAACAGTGAAGCTAAAAATTGGTTAAGAGATTTATACAATTTAGATAATATTAATGACATTTATAAAAAGTATGCTGAAGTTTATCATCATACAAGAAGAATTAGAAACGAAATAGCTCACTCTTTAGGAAATGAAATAAAAATCTTGGATGATATCAAATTATTAGGAGAGTTCTCTAGAATAATAATGGATTTATTAGAAGATGAAGGTATTATAAAAAAAGCTGAAAAAGAATTGCATTTATTAGATAATATTCCTACTAAAAAAACAACTGAAAGTACAGCTAGTGAAGACAATTTTAAAGTTGAAGTGAATAACAATTTAGCTTCTAAATCGATACTAATTCTTTCTACAAGAACATTAGGTGAAAATGAGAAAAATGAATTAAGAAGAAAGCTGAAATTAAATAAGATATATACATTGAAAGAAGATAATATACAAAGATGGAGATCTGGAACTGATAGAGATATAGTACATTTGAAAAAAGTTATATCTCAAAATTTAAAAGAGGGAGACTATATTTTAATACATGGAAACTATTTTTCAATGAATAGAATGGTCTCTTTTGCAAATTCAAAAGGTTTAAAAACTATATTTTTATCAGAAAGATTTTCTCCAGAAGATGAATATTTTAAAGAGATTTAAAATTATCTAAATAAAGAAGTGCAGATTATTCTGTGCTTCTTTTTATATTATAAAGGTAAAAATCTCGAAAAAAGATTCAAAATTGACTGATATCATGTATTTATAGCAAGAACAATCAAAACTAGTAAATAGGTAAAAATAACTAAAAAACTGTAAAAAATGTAAGAGTAAAATAAGAATATAAAATAAAACTTTAAAGGAGGTACTTATGGATTTACTAAAGTTATTCGTAGAAAAAACATTAACAGTAATATTAGAAAACATTTAAGAATCACAAAATAAATAAAAGAAAGGAGTTGATACCATGTGGGATTTATTATTACTATATTGGATATTTAAAGACTAGTTAGAAAAAATAAATGAAGAAAGGAAGTGATAATATATGTGGCCAGTTTTATTAACAAGAGCAATAACGTCGATGGCAGTTTCGGTAGCAATAAAAGTTTTTTGGGAAGATTAATAAAAAGGAGATGATAATATGTTACCAATATTAGTAATAGAAGTAGGAAGTGTTGTAGTAGGAAAAGTAATTGCTCATGGGATAGTTAGATGGATAAAAGAGTAAGAGGTAAAAATAGTAAAAAAAGTGTAAAAAATATAAGTATAAAATAGGAATATAAAATAAAATTCATAGGAGGTAATTATGGAAAAGATTCAAGAAAAAAGAGTATTTTTAAGAAGAATTGTATAGTTAGATTTAAAAATAAAAAAGGAGTTGATAATATGTTACCATTAATATTTCCATTAATAATCGATTTAAAAACTATTGTATCAGGAGTAATCATAGCAAAAGAAGTAATAAAAACATTAAAAGAAGATTAGAGGAGGTAAAAATATATAAAAAACTGTAAAAAATTCCAATGTAAAATAAGGTTATGAAATAAAAATTAAATTAAGGGAGGTACTTATGGATTTACTAAAGTTATTCGTAGAAAAAACATTAACAGTAATATTAGAAAACATTTAAGAATCACAAAATAAATAAAAGAAAGGAGTTGATACCATGTGGGATTTATTATTACTATATTGGATATTTAAAGACTAGTTAGAAAAAATAAATGAAGAAAGGAAGTGATAATATATGTGGCCAGTTTTATTAACAAGAGTAGCAACATCAATGGCAATTTCGTTAGCAACAAAGATATTTTTTGAAGATTAATAAAAGGAGGTAAAATTATGGTATTATTAGCAATTGAAATAGGAAGTATAGTAGTTGGAAAAGTTGTGGTAAAAGAAATTAAAAAATTATGGGAATAAAAAGGAGTTGATAAATTATGTTACCATTATTAGCAATAGAAGTAGGAGCTGTAGTTACTGGAAAAATACTTGCTTATGGAATTTTTAAATGGATAAATGATTAGGAGATGCTTATGGAAGTAATAGAACAATTTATAGAAGAAACATTAAAATCAATACTTGGAAATATTTAGATCGTAGTTTGTTAAAAAAAGGAAATAATATTAAAATTTATAGGAGGTTTTTATGATGACAACCATTTTATTGACAGCTTTATCTGCAACAACAGCAACAGTATCTAGTACTATAGCAAAACATCTTACTAAAAAATTCTTAGATAAGTTTGAAAAAGAATAAAGAATTATATGTAGTATTTATATAATTTAAAGAAAGTTATATAAATAGTATATATAATGTATATTGATAATTCATTTTTGTTTTGTTATAATTTGAAAACAGAATGATTATAATAGAACGTTTTTTCTGAAATAATGATTATTTTTATTTAAGGGAGGCTTATATGAAGAGGGATGATGTATTAAAGGATATTGAACAAAAATTGAGAGCTTTAGGTTATTCTGATGAAAAAGATTTAGAAATTCTAAAAAAATATTATTTTCAATTACTTCAAGAAGGAACAAGACCAAATGATATCAAAATTTCTGAAGAGGAGCAGGGAAAACTTTTAGATATATACAAAAAAAGAATAGAAAATGAAAAAAAGAAAGTAGATACAGAGAATATAATAGACAGTAATAAAATAAAAGTTGTTATTTCAACTGTGAGTTTAGCAAATGTAAGTTCTAATATATTAGAAGAGTTGCCACTTGAAAAAACTTTAAGACTTTGTGAAAATGTTAAAAATGTTTATTTATTCTATAGTAACGAAGCTTCAGAAAAATTTAAGTTGATAAAGGAAAAATTAAATAATAAAAACATAGAAGTCAACTCTAGAATGACAGATAAAGAAAAATTAACTTCTGAAAATATAATTAGTATGAGAGCTTTTTTGTTTGATACTTTAAAAGTTTTGAAAGAAAAAGGAATAAAAGAAGACGAAATATTAATAGATTTAACAGTTGGAATGAAACTTGCATCTATAGCAATGTATAAAATAGCTGTTGAGAATGGTATAAAGATTGTAAACTGGAAAGAAATATACTTCTCAAAATATAAAAAAAATGAAAATGAAGAATACAGTTTATCAAATGAAAGTTTCAGAATAGTTTTTAGTGCTATGTTTGAAATAATCAAAGAAATTTTAGCTGAAAATAAACAAATGTTATTAGATATAAATGCTTCTATAAAAAGAAAAGAATATCAAACAGTTATAAGTTTATATAAAAAACTTGATAGAAAGAATGAAGAGTTCTTTTTTAAAGAAATTTCAGAATTATTTAACAAAGAATTATTTTACAACTTAAATGTAGGACTTTTCTCTAATAAATTAAAAGATTTTACTAAAACAATATTAGCACATAAAGAGTTTCCAGAATATTTTAAAGAAAAAATAAAAGGTCTTATGGTTTACTTACAAATTGTTTCTGATTTTGATGTAAGAGATTTAGAAGATTATAATAAAGAATTTGTAAAAGAATTAAAATTAAAATACGAAGAATACAAGGATGAAAACACTGAAGAAGCAGATATAGGAGATTTTCTTGTAGACTACTACTCTAAAAAAATGAAAAATTTAGATATAACAGCTGAGGATTTAGAAGTTCTTACTTTTGATGAACAACTATTAGAGGATATAGAAGAAACTTTAGATGAAAAAGATGAAATATATTATTTACCAGAAACTTATTCTTTAAAAAAATTGTATCTTTATTTAGTAGGAATAAATATAGCTGAACCTTTACTAGCACTGAAAAAAATATTATTTACAAATGAAATAAAAAAAGTAGCTAAAAAATCTATATATAATAATTTATTCTTTGAAACAGATTTAGAATCATATTATGAAAAAGAACTTTTTGAAGAAAATAAAGAGCAATATGAGAGAATCAAGAATTTAATTTCACTAAATGATTTATTAGAAAAGGTTGATAATTCATTGACTTATAAAGATAATGTTTTAAAAATAGCAAAATATGATATTGCAATTAATTTAGAAGAAGAAGGAATAAAATTAAATGATTTTCATGAAGCAGTCATGGATTTACTTTTAAAGGAAGAAACTTTAAGAAATGATAAACTAAGAACTTTAGGTGAAAATTTAACAGAAACAACTTTTAATAAATATAAGAGTATCTTTAATAAAACTATAGTTGCAAAATTAAATGAAATAATAATAAAAAGATTGAGGGAAAATAATTATTTAAAAATGGATGAAACAGAAGAATTTATAAAAATAAAGCATCAAAATAAAGATAGGAATCAAGAATGGGTTTATAAAATAAATAAAAAATTTAAGTAGATGTATAAAAATATTAAAATTTTAAGGAGGATTATCTATGTCAAGAGTACTAATAGCTGGAATTGGTGGGGGAAAAAACAAAGAAACTGGAACTTATAGAGTTGCTAATTATAAAATTGAAGATAAGGTTTATGAAAAAAGAAGTTTTATAACTTCTGCACTTGAAGAACATTATCAAATTGATAAAACTATTTTTATAGGAACAGCGGGATCAATGTGGGACAATCTATATGAATACTATTGCAATAGATATACTAAAGAATATGATGAAAACTATCATCTTGAATTAATGGGAGTTATAGATAATGCTACTATGGATACAGATATATATAGTCTTAATCTAGCTAAATTTAATAAAACTTTTAAAGATAGAATCTTAGCAATAGTAACTAAATATGGAATGAATGAATTAGAAATTTTTGAAAATTTTAATCTTATAATACAACTACAAAATGAACTTAAAGATGGAGATGAAGTATACTTAGATATTACACATTCTTTTAGATCTAACGCTTTTTGGATGTTTTTAGTTATGAATTATTTAACAGATGTTGAAGATAAAAAAATCACAGTTAAAGCTATCACTTATGGAATGTTAGAAGCTCAAAAAGAAGGAGTTGCTCCTGTTGTTGACTTAAATGCTTTCTATAAGATTTTACAATGGATAAAAGGGGCTAACAATTTCAAAAACTATGGAAATAGCTATTTAATCGAACAAAATATAGAAAATGAAAAATTGTCTAAGAAATTAAGAAACTTCTCTGATGCTCTTAATATGAATTATATAGCTTCTTTAAGACAAAGTATTAATTCACTAAAAAAATTAGAAGAAGATATTAAAAGTCTTGAAGGACCAGCTAAATTAATAATTCCAAAAGTTATAAAAGATTTTATGGATAGATTCGCTACTGAAGAAAAGGATTATTTATTCCAAGCTGAACTAGCAAAATGGCATTTTGAACAAAAAAGATATGCTATGGCATATATAAATATTAATGAATCAATAATAGGATTTATAATGGATGCTTTAGATCTACCACTTTTAACTGGTGATAAGAAAAAAGATGAGAATAAATTAGCGAAAGATTGGTTAAATATGATAATAAGTAGACATGAAACAAATAAAATTTATCCAAATTTCAAGGTAGATAAAGATAATCAAGAATTACATGAGTATATAAAAATCTTTGAGCACAGTAGAAGAGTTAGAAATGAAATTGCTCACTCTATAGGTGGAAAAGATAGTGCTGTTAATGATATAAATAGCTTAAAAAATTATTGTGAAAAAATTATAGATTTATTGAAAAATAGAGATTTTATCATAAGAAAAGATGAGGAACTAGGTTTTTCAAAAAAATTGCTTAAAAATTTGTAATGGAGGAAAAATGAAAAAAATAATTTTATTATTCTCACATATTTTGACAGAGCCACAAATAAAAGAATTAAAAGAAGAATGGAATTGTGATGAAATTATATATATGCCAGATG
>ERZ772956.1553-NODE-1553-length-15496-cov-3.062366_pt1 | contig 15496 bp, 17 predicted proteins | sample MGYA00580683_ERZ772956 | MGnify/ENA primary metagenome ERZ772956 (study PRJEB29015, sample SAMEA2738077) | human oral metagenome | biome: human oral; feature: human-associated habitat; material: saliva | place: China | collected 2212 ... | reverse complement strand
AAATCACATATAAGAATTGGAAAAATCATCTTATATGCTTAATATTATCCTGAATTTACGCTAGCTAATGCGTTACATATGGATCGCAGAAAGATGGACATGACAATCAATCAAGCAACCTTCGAACCACCAAAAAAGAAAAAAGGCGGATGCCTCAAGTGGGGAGCAATCATCTTTGGGGGACTTGTTGGAATTAGTGTAGTAGTAAATCTTGCGGGCGGCGGAGAAACTTCCACCACGAAAAGCGAAACCGTAAGTACAGGTGCAGCTGCAGACACAACAGCACAAGAAGCCTCTCCCGTCCAAATGGATACACCGAAAAAAACAGAAGAAAACAAGAAACAAGAGGAAAAAGCATCAGTAAACGATGTGCCACGTGAGTATAAAAACGCCCTGAAGATGGCTGAAAGATACTTGAAAACATCATCATTCTCTAAAGCCAAGCTCTATCAACAGCTAACGAGCGAATACGGATCAAAATTCCCAGCTGAAGCTGCACAATACGCAATTGATAACGTGCAGGCAGACTGGAATGCTGAAGCACTGGAAGCCGCCAAATCATATCAAAAAATATCGCCAATGTCTAACTCTGGACTATACGACCAACTAACGAGCGAATACGGAAGCGGCTTCACGCCAGAAGAAGCTCAGTACGCAGTAGACAATCTTGATAAGTAGTGCTGCAACAAGCTTATTGCAACGGGTAAAATTATACTCACGCCCACACCACGCTTTCGCTTTTCCCCGCTTAACAGGTACGAATATGCGTCAATCCTGTGCTCGCTGCTGATCATCGTGTTTCCCTTTGTGGATCAATACATGTTTCAGCTTTATTCCGACGGGTTTCTCTCGTATATAATCCTAACGATACCTCTGGGAATAATCCCGTTCATACTGGCGTGGCTGGGGAAAAGTGTTCGTTGCGGTGTACTCGCGTGTATGGCGGCTTTCTTCCCGTATCTTTTGATGTGCGCCATGTTCATGGGTGCTTTTATCGTGTACGTGGCCTCGGGCGGCCGGATCAATCCTGTATAGCCGCGTACAGTATCACGTGTGATTACACGCTTCATTACTCAGACACACAACACCCACAACGATGATGCCGCCGCCCACGTCAACGCCTGTGGGAATATGTTTCCGTTCATTTCTATCGCCCAGATTGACCCGGACTATAGCGAAATCTTCTGCGATATGACGAACCTGCCGCTTGATCTTGCCGATGCGTCAGCAAAGGTCAAGCGGTTTTTCGATGCTTACAGTGAGTTTTTCTTGCTGCCTGGGTTTGTCACGGCGTCGTATAGCGATAACGCTCTACCCTACCCCACGTGTTTTCCAGTTCGGCAGGAGCATGCGGAGCTGTTGGCGGCACAGCTGTTTGACTATATCTGCGCCCTCAAGGACCTCTAAAGCACTCAACCACCCTCAACTAGCTTTTAAAGAAAGTACCAACAACTTAACGGAGGGTGTGACCATGCGTTAGAATCCCACGCATGGCAATTGATCAATGCCGGGCATTGCGCCGCAAACTCAACCGGCTCACTGCACTCAGCAAGCTCAGCAGCCCCACTAGCTTCACTAGGCTCATGGCAACTGTTGGTTGCGCGACGCTTATGTGCACAACAGCAGCGTGCGTGACCAACGACGAGGCTGGCTTACCTGATGGCTGGGAGCCTAGTTCAGTGTCGGTTGACGCCGAGGCGCAGGCTTTGGTTCCGCCGAGCGTGGCCAAGCGTGGGACGTTGATCATTGGCTCGAATCCGCCGTTTGCTCCGGCCGAGTTCAAGGATTCCCAAGGCACCATGATTGGTTTTGATATTGATCTGGCTCGCGCCGTCGCGGAAACCCTGGGGTTGAAGCTTGAGGTTCGGGAGATGGATTTCAATTTGATTCTTCCCGCTGTGGCTGCCGGTTCGCTTGATTTCGGGGCTAGTGGCTTCACGGATAATGAGGAACGACGCAAAAACTTCACGTTCGTCAATTACCTGACCGCCGGAATCCAGTGGGCTGCCCGCCCGGATAATCTCATCAATCCGGATGATGCGTGCGGGAGGACGGTTGCGGTGCAGCGCGGCACGGTGTCGGACACGGACGACGTCGTGAAGCGGTCCGAGGATTGTGTCGCACAGGGCAAACCGCCAATCACCAAGCTGGCGTTTGAATCCTCCGATGCCGCCGCCACCGCGCTCATTCTTGGTCGCGCTGACGCGTTGTCTGCGGACTCCCCTGTCACCGCCTACGCCGTTGCACGCTCCGACGGCAAGATCGAGACGGTTGGCCCGCTTTCCGACGCCGCGTCCTACGGCTGGCCCGTTCCCAAGAACTCTGAACTCACCCCCGCACTGGTTGCGGCCCTGGATTCGTTAATCCGCAACGGCGAGTATGAACGCATTATGAAGCAGTGGGGTATCGAAGAGGGCCTGGCTGATCAAGCGCTCGTCAACGGTGAACCACCGACAACACCATAAGGTAGTACTATGTCTGATCTTTCAGCAGCACCACAGGCAGCAGCACCAAAGCCGATTCAGGCGAAACCGCTGAAGCATCCAGGTAGGTGGGTTTCCGCCACCATCCTGCTGGCTTTGTTTGTGCTGTTCATCTATTCTTCCGCCGTCAATGAGGCATTCGGGTGGCCCACGTATCGTGCGTACCTGTTTGATACACGTATTGCCACGGCTGCCTTGCATACGCTGGCGCTTACAGTGCTCGCTATGCTGATCGGCGTCATTTTGGGAGCAATTCTGGCAGTACTGCGTATGTCTCCTAATCCGGTTCTACGCGGTGTGAGCTGGGTGTATCTGTGGATTTTCCGTGGGACCCCCATCTACGTGCAGCTGGTGTTCTGGGGTTTGCTCGGCCACATTTACCGCAGCATCAATCTCGGATTCACGGAGATCAGCCTAGAGGAAACCCTGAAAAATGCGTTCCTCCTTGCGGTGGTCGGCCTTGGTCTCAACGAATCCGCCTACATGGCTGAGATTGTGCGCGCTGGCATCCAGGCTGTCCCGGAGGGGCAGATTGAGGCATCGAAAGCCCTAGGCATGAGCTGGTGGCAAACCATGCGCCGCACGGTACTCCCCCAAGCGATGCGCATTATTATTCCACCGACCGGCAACGAGCTTATCTCCATGCTGAAAACCACATCGCTGGTGGTTGCCGTGCCGTACTCGCTGGAACTGTTCGGGCGGTCCATGGATATTTCCTACAGCCTGTTCGAACCCATCCCACTGCTGATGGTCGCCGCCACCTGGTACCTAGTAATCACTTCGATATTGATGGTCGGCCAGTTCTACCTGGAGAAATACTATGAGCGCGGGGCGACCCGCAACCTCACCTCCCGGCAACTCGCCTCGCTTGCCGACGCCGAGGGCAAACTCCCCGGCAACGTCTCCGTCCACCTCGTTCCCCCACAGGAGTAGGCCATGTCAGACATCATGATTGACGCACAGCAGGTGTGCAAAAACTTCGGCCAGCTCCAGGTACTCAAAGGTATTGACCTGCACGTTCCCAAGGGAAACGTCACCTGCCTGCTCGGGCCGTCCGGCTCCGGGAAGTCCACCTTCCTGCGGTGCGTGAACCACCTGGAGAAAATCACCGCCGGACGGCTGTACGTGGATGGTGATCTGATCGGCTACCGTGAGCGCAACGGCACACTGTACGAAATTTCCGAACACGAGGCCGCACTTCAGCGCGCCAACATTGGCATGGTGTTCCAGCAGTTCAACCTGTTTTCGCACCGCACGGTGCTGCAGAACATCATCGAGGCCCCGACTCAGGTGAAAAAGGTCCCCGCCAAGGAGGCGGAAACCCGCGCCATGGAGCTGCTAGAGCGTGTGGGCTTGGCGCACAAGGCCGACGCCTACCCCATCCAGCTGTCGGGCGGCCAGCAACAGCGCGTGGCCATTGCCCGCGCCGTGGCCATGGAGCCCAAGCTCATGCTGTTCGACGAACCCACTTCCGCGCTTGACCCGGAACTCGTCGGAGAGGTCTTAGGGGTTATGCGTTCCCTCGCAGAAGATGGCATGACCATGATGGTGGTCACCCACGAGATTGGCTTCGCACGCGAAGTCGCCGACCAGGTGGTATTCATGGACGGCGGCGTAGTGGTGGAGTCGGGAACCCCCAAGCAGGTTATTGATAACCCGCAGCACGCCCGCACTCAGGAATTCCTGTCCAGCATCCTGTAGGGTTCTAGAATTTCGCGCGAATTGCCTGCGCCACCACATCGGGCAGTAGGCCCTGAACGTCGCCCCCATAGCGGGCGACTTCTTTGCATAGTGTGGAAGAAATGTAGGCGTAGCGGGGGTCGGTGAGCAGGAAGAACGTATCCACCTTGGAGAGGTGCTGGTTCATCTGTGCCATGGGCAGCTCGTATTCGTAGTCGAGGCTGCTGCGCAATCCTTTCACCATGGCGGTGATGCCGTGCTGCGTAGTGTAGTCCACCAACAGCCCAGACCAGGTGTCCACATCCACGTTGGTCAGGTGCGCAGTGGCCTGCTCAATCAAAGACACCCTCTCATCCACACTGAACAGCCCGGTTTTGTTGGGGTTGTGCGTGACCAGCACAGTCACCTGGTCGAATTGCCGCGCGGAGCGCTCAATAATGTCAATGTGCCCCATGGTCACGGGGTCGAAGGAACCTGGGCAAACCACGCGCATGCTAGTCCTCCTCACCTGCTAAATCAGCATGGTAGACGGCCATGTCCATGCGTGCGATGCCGTAGGTGCGTTTCTTCAGCTTCTGCGTCGTGGGAATGAAGCACTCGGGCCAGTCGGTTTCGGGCGAGTTGACGTTGCGTTCCACAACGACTGCCGCGCCGTCGACAAGCGTGGGAATGAGTGCCTGCAGCATTTCCCGGACGGATTCATCAATGAGTTCGTACGGAGGGTCCGCCAGCACCATATCGAAGTACTCGCGTGGGGCGTGGGCGAGGTAGGTTGAGGCTTTCATCTCCTCCACCCGCACGTTCGGATGCTTGACTACCTCGATGTTGCGGCGAATCACCTCTGCCGCGGCGGGGTCGTTCTCCACCAGCACCACTTCTTCAGCGCCTCTTGACGCCGCCTCCAACCCCAGCGCGCCCGAACCCGCAAACAGATCAAGAACGCGGGCACCCGTAAATCCAAACCGTACCTGCAGGGACGAAAACAGCCCTTCCCGCGCCCGATCAGAGGTGGGCCGAGTACCTTCCGGCGGCACGGTAATCTTCCTGCCGCGCGCCTCACCTGCAATAATTCGGGTTTGCCCCATCTCGGGTTAGCCCTCCCCCAATTCCAACAGCACATCGCCGCCGACAACATCGGCGTAGTCGGCATGAGCATGCTTATCGACGACCCCCGGACCCGGCGCGATCACGGGGGCTTCAAGTTTGACCGTCTCAACGATGGCTACCACGTCTCCTGTGGTTACGGTGGAGCCTTCTGGCACGGTGTAGTGCACGATGCCAGCAAAGGGTGCGCAGATTTTCATGGTTGACAGCTTAACTCAGACACGAATCTTTTTGGTGCTAAGACTTGTCCAAATACTCTTGACGTTCTAAGGCGACGTCGCTGACCAGCTGTTCGGCGAGTTGTTTGTTGCGTGCGACAAGTTTTTCTGCGTCTTCGGTGGCGCGTTCGATGATGGTCGCGTCATCAAGGAAGTTCAGGAATTTGACTCGCCGGTATGCACCGGATTGTGCTGTTCCGAGGACGTCTCCTTCTTGCCGGGAGCGGAGGTCAACGTCGGCGAGTTGGAATCCGTCGGTGGTGTTGGCGATGGCGACGAGCCGTTGGTAGGAAGGTGTGTCTTGGGATTGGTCGGTGTGGAGGAGACACACAGAGTCGAACCCGCCGCGCCCGACGCGTCCCCGCAACTGGTGGAGTTGGGAGACCCCAAAGTTGTCGGCTTCTCGGATGTACATAACTGTGGCGTTGGGGACGTCAATGCCAACTTCGATGACGGTGGTGGAGACGAGAATATCGATTCCCCCGGCCGCGAAGTCCGACATGACGCGGTCTTTTTCTTCGCCGCGCATCCGTCCGTGTAGGAGTCCTACGTTGAGGTCTGGGTATTCCAGCCTGCTGAGTTGGTCGAACATGTCCATGACTCCCCCGTCTCCGTCAATGCGGGGGCAGACGACGTAGGCTTGCCGCCCGGCTTCTGCTTCTTCCCTGATGCGTTGCCAGGCACGCATCACCCAGGGGAGTTTCCAGCCGGGGACCACGGTTGTGCTGATGGGTCGGCGTCCCCCGGGAAGTTCCGTCAGGGTGGATACTGCGAGGTCACCGAAGGTGGTCATGGCGATGGTGCGGGGAATGGGGGTAGCCGTCATAACAAGGAGGTGCGGAGTGATGCCGTTGCGGCCTTGGCTGCGGAGGTGGTCACGCTGTTCCACACCGAAACGGTGTTGTTCATCCACCACTACCAGGCCGAGGTCGAAAAATTCCACGCCTTCCTGGATGAGGGCGTGGGTGCCCACCACGATATCGGCTTGGCCTGACACGATGTCCAGCAGTGCGCGTTTCTTGGCGGATTGGCTCATGGAGCCGGTGAGCACAACCACGGTGGCGGGGACGGCGGCGTCGCTCAGCAGTTGCGTGAGGGCGCGGGCATGTTGGACGGCCAACACTTCGGTGGGGGCGAGTAGTGCGCACTGCCTGCCTGCGTCCACCACTTGCAGCATGGCCAACAGCGACACGATGGTTTTGCCCGAACCCACTTCGCCTTGCAGGAGGCGACTCATGGGGGTTGCTGTGCTGAGGTCGGACTCTATCTCAGAGAGCACGTCCACCTGGCCGTCGGTAAGTGCGAACGGCAGCCGAGAGAGCAGCGAGGTTCGGTATCCTTCCACCAACGGCGGGCAGGTGGGTGCCACACGCGCCGACACATCTGCCCTCCGCAGCGCCATGACCAGCGCCAAGGATAGTGCTTCGTTGTATTTCAGCCGTTCAATTAGAGGCTCGACGCCGCGGGAATCCGGACGGTGTATACCTCGCACTGCCTCATCGAACGACACCAGCCCCTCGGGCACCACATCCAGCGGTTCGGGCACGGGGTCAGTGTGGTTGAGCACTTCATTGATCGCGCCCAGGACACGCCACGAGGGCACCGCCTTGGTGCCGGGATAGACGGGAAGAAACTCCATGCTGGAGAGAAGTTCCTGCATGGAGGAGGCATCCCCATAGGCGCTCAGCGAACGCAAACCGCCGCTCCCGGCACCAGTGCGGGGGCGATTTCCCTTGTCTCCCTTCAACAGCACATAGGTGGGGTGCGACAGCTGCGGATTACCCCGGTAGAAGGTCAATTTTCCGGAAAACATGGCGCGCGCGCCTGCAACAAGCTGCCGGGCGGGAAGTTTCGCCTGGAAAAACGTGGCACCGATTTGTCCGCCGGAGCCATCAGAAATGACCACCTTGTGCATCATTTTTCCGCTGGAGGTAAAGCTAGTGTGTTCCCACACAATCTCCCCGACGCAGGTGACAATATCCCCCTCATTCACCGTGTCCAGGTTCACACCTGTGCCGTGGTGGGACCAGGTGCGTGGGTAATGTTCCAGCAAATCCTGGACAGTCCGATAACCGAACGCTTTGGCCAACGCCTTTGCTTCTTTGTCAGGCAGCAGGTCGCTGAGCGGTCGGTTATCTACCCACCCCAACACAGTTTCTACTCCACCCCAATCTCCACGCTGTACTTCATTCCTTCCGCAGGGTACATGGCAATATCCACATCGCCCCACGGTTCTAGGAACCGTTGTAGCACATCTAAGTCAATATCGGCACGGGCATCGTCGGTGGCCAGGATGGTCACCATTTCGCCACCGGATTGAAGAAGCAGGTCACAGGTGCGATTAACGGCGTCTTGAATATTTTCCTCCACCAGAACAATTTGGCCACCTGACTCGACGAGGATGTCGCCTTTCGAACACGCTCCCGCTTGAGTCAGCGCCGCCCGAGTCGCCGGGTGCATATCTGCGGTGCGCATGTTGTTTGCCGCTTCCGTCATGGCGTAGGCGTCCACTGCGACAGGCTGGGTCGGATCATGCACTGCCAACGCCGCCAAGCCGTTGACAAGCTTTGATGTAGACAAGATGGTCATGGATCGCTCGGAAGCATGGCTCGCGAGTTCTGCGGATACCAATTCCCGCTTGGACAGCATGCCGTTGGGCAGGAAAATCACCTCGGATGCCGAATACCTGCGCACAGCGGCGACGATGCGGGAGACGATTTCGACCTCATCCATGTCCTCGTCCGCGCTGGTGGTCACCACCACGGCACCGGCGTCCTGGAACAAGCGCGCCAACGTGCCTTCCGGTGCCACCGCCAACACAATGCGTGTGGGCGCGTCCACCTTGGTGGGATCGGGCAGCACCTCCAGCCGGAGCCCAGTCACCTCGCCAAGGGCAAAGGCCGTTTCGATCACCTTGCCGGCCTCGGCGCTGTGAATATGCACCAACGCAAATGTTTCAGTCTCCCGAGCGATGGCCAGGCTGTTTCCCAGTTCAGACAGGCGCGACTCCAACTGTTCTAGGTACATCTGCTCTGAGACGTGGAAGAAGAACATCACCTCCAGTTCCTGCTTACTGCCGTGGGAACTGGGGCGATCAATTGGGTGCCGTGGCTCAGGCACCGGATCGGGCTGCCTGCGATGCCTGCCCGGCGAATGTGACGGCGCCGCCGCCAGCGTGCCCGGAGTGTCCAAAAACGTGGGACGCAGCACTGGAACGGGATGATTCGACGCCTTCGCACCAATGTGCTGCACGCTTTGCAGTCCGGACATGCCCGCAGATACTCCCTGCGGCACCGCCATCAGTGGCTCAGGAATGCGCTCATCCTCGCGGCCTTCGATTTCATCCAGCAGCGTTTCCATCAGGAACACAAACCCTTGGCCACCAGCATCAACGACACCGGCATCGCGCAACACATCAAGTTGGGATGGGGTATTAGCCAACGCCGTGCGCGCTGCATCCACTGCCGCTTTCACCACGGCATGCAGGGAATCATCGTCTTCCTCATTCGCGGCTACCGACGTCGCCCGTAGCACTGTCAGTACGGTCCCCTCTACTGGGTCCGTAATGGCACGATCCACCATATCCAACGCAATGGCCAGGCTATCGCGCACCGCCGTCCCGTCGATGTTTCCATGTGCCGCGACCTGAGCGATGCTGCGCAGCACTTGGGTAAGCACCACACCGGAGTTACCGCGCGCACCGCGCACGGAGCCGCTGGCCAGTGCTGCGGCAACATTGTGCACACTGGGAACCGCAGAGCCGGATTCTTCGGAAGCGGCAAACAATTTGTCAGCTTCCGCCAAGGCGGATTCCATAGTGTGAGCCATATTGGAACCCGTGTCCGCGTCCGGCACGGGAAACACGTTGAGGGCGTTGAGCTCGGCGCGCCTAGCGGATAGGCATGCCACCGCCCTGCCAGCCCAGCTGTGCAAGGCAGCACCATCGAGACGCGTCGGATATGCCATAGCAAACAAGTTTACAACTGCCAGTTCACAGGCTCCGCACCCTGTTGCACTAAAAGTTCATTCGCGTGGCTGAACGGCTTGGAACCGAAAAATCCCCGCGCCGCTGACAATGGTGAGGGGTGCGGCGAGCAAATGCACGCAGTATCTCCTAAGAACTTTTGCGTGTTCTGCGCGTCACGGCCCCACAAAATTGCCACCAAAGGTTTCCCGCGCTCAGCGAGGGCGCGAAGAGCATGTTCAGTCACCTCTTCCCAGCCTTTGCCACGATGTGAACCTGCCTTGCCTGGCTGTACACTTAGGACGCGGTTGAACAGCGCCACGCCTTGTTCCGACCACGGGGTGAGGTCCCCGTCTTCCGGCATGGGCAGGCCAAGGTCGCTGGAATATTCTTTAAATATATTCACCAAGCTGCGCGGCAGTGGCCGCACACCCGGCGCAGTGGAAAACGATAGCCCCATGGCGTGCCCGGGCGTGGGATATGGGTCTTGCCCTACGATAATGACCTTGACCTCGTCGAATGGATAGGTGAATGCACGTAGGACGTCATTGCCTGCGGGGAGGTATCCCCTGCCGGAGGCGTTTTCTTCCCGTAGGAAGTCTCCCATGCTGTGGATGCGGTCTGCGACCGGTTCGAGGACTGTGGCCCAGCCTTCCTCTACAGGGAGTGGGCGTGAGTTCATGATTATGCTCCTTTTTGCCAACAAAGTTCTGTTACTAAACTAGCGTGCTGCTGGGCTAAAAGCTCTCCCAACCCGCTGTGTATGTGGGGGGGTAGCCGTCCATGGTCACGTGTGCGGCGGCGTGGGTGCGGTGGACCCGTCCGATGGTGCGGAATCCCGAGGGTGCATCGCTGGTGGTGGTGGCTAGAAGGGTGTGGTCTTCCCCACCAGTAAGAACCCATGACCAGGGGTCAATGCCTAAGTGGTCGCCTGCTTTGCGGAGGAGGCTATCGGGAGTGATGGCGGCACTATCGAGGTCTATTCGCACGTTGGAGCGGCGCGCCATGGTGGTGAGGTCCACGATAAGACCGTCGGAGTTGTCGGTCATGGCAGTGGCACCGGTTGCCCTGGCAATAACACCTCGCCCCGGGATGAGTGTGGGGGCACAGTGGGCGTCGATAAGCGGAGCGAAACCTGCGGGGATACCGGTGCGCCCGTGGTGGCGAAGGAGGGCGAGCCCGGCGGCGGAGTAGCCAATAGGGCCGCTGGCCACGAGGCGCTGACCGGCACGCGCACGGTCAAGGGTGAGTGCTGGACTGGAACCGCCGAGGATTCCGATGGCTGTAATGGACACAATCAGTGTGTCCGCCCGCGTGAGGTCGCCACCCACGAGTTCGGAATTGTGCTGGAGAGTTTTATCCCACATTCCGGCGATAAGGCGTTGGACGAAGTTGAGCGGAGTGTGGCCGGGCATGGTCAGGCCGAGCAACGCGGCGACGGGGCGCGCGCCCATGGCTTCAATATCAGCGAAGTTTTGGACTATTGCTTTCCGCCCGACTTCCTCCGCTGAGGACCAGTTGAGGGAAAAATGCCGCCCCTCCACCAGCACATCAGTGCTGACAACAGTGCGTGTGTTGGGAGCTGGCGTGGCAAGCACTGCGGCGTCGTCACCGTTGCGTGAGCTGGGTGCCATACGTTGAATGGCGAGGGTGACCGCGCGTTCACCGACATCGGCGACGGTAGGGCCGGTGTAGCGGCTGGGAAAGTGCAGCGGCTTCGCAGTCACGTAGCAACGCCCTTTCGTGCGATGGGTAGGCTTAAACGATATGACCGGCGATAGAACCAGCACCATGGACACTGATGTGAGTACCGACCAGTTCTTACCATTAAACCGTGCTCCGCTTGTTCTTGCTCTGATATTGGCGTTAACGATGGTCATTGCGGTGCTTGTTGGTGCGCGCGTGTTCTACGACAGGGTGGCGCGGCAGCCCGTGGCCATGAGCGCGATCGACTCCCCCGATGCCGCCTCCCCCGAATGCTCAACCCTGATTGAGCGTCTGCCTAACTCGCTGCTGGGCCACCGCCGCACCGACATTGCTGAGCCCGCCCCCGCAGGTGCCGCCGCCTGGTCCTCCAACTCGACGGAAAGCATCACTCTGCGCTGCGGGGTCTCGCTGCCGTTGCAGTACACCACTCTTTCTCACACCACCGATGCCGCCGGGAGTACCTGGCTTCGTGTGGTAGACGCCACCCCGGGTGCCAACCTGGAAACCTGGTATTCCGTGAACCGCCACCCTGCCGTGGCAGTCACAACCACCCGCGCAGCTCTGGGCAGTCACGCCAACCCTGTTGATGGCCTCGGGGAGTCCATGTCTGACCTGAGCACCGTTGCCGTTAACCCCCATCCCGCGCCGCTTGCCACCCTGGAATCTGCGGGCACTGAAGACCGTTGCGACGCCTTGCTCTCCGCGCTCCCGAATACCCTCGGGGATTTCACTCGTCTCGACGCCGCGAGCGTCACCGCCTCAGGTTTGCCCGCCGCCTCTGCTGCGTGGACAGCCGAGAGCCAGGAACCCGTGGTGTTGCGCTGCGGCGTGGCCCCCGCCCCCGGCTACGCGCCCGGCGCGCAACTCCAGCAAGTCAACGACATCCCATGGTTCGAGGACACCACCCTCGCCAACGGCACCACCTCCAGCACCTGGTTTGCCTTAGACCGCGAGGCCGAGGTAGCCGTATCCATGCCACAATCCGCAGGCAATGCGGTGATTGTGGGGATTAGTTCGGCGATTAGTGAACACCTGCCGAGGGCTTAGTCGGCTACCACTGTTCCTTGGTGGAAAACTGCTTGCCAATAGCCTGTGTCTGAGTTGCGGCGATACAGCGTGGAACGCCGGGTGACGCGGGCGTCGGTAAGCAGCGTGTAGCGGACCTGAATGATGGTGTGGCTGAGTGGGATAACCTCAACGTCATCCATGCGGAAACCATCAGCGAGGGAATCCTCGTGTGTGCCCGCCAGCCTGCCAAGGACGATGTCTTTTATGACCTGGCGTTCGTAGCAACTACCTGACGCGCCAATTTCACGAAAATCCGATGCGATTTCCGCATCGAAGGAAGCCTCGTCCCAGATCACCTCTGGGTTGTGAAAAATAGGTTCCCTGCGTAGCAGAAACGCGGCCAGATCATCTGCAATCATTGGTCACTGAGTGCGCGCTGAATCATGATGTCCAGGAGGTCTTCGTACGGCACACCAGAGGCCGCGAACACTTGTGGGTACATGGAGATGGGGGTGAAACCGGGCATGGTGTTGACCTCGTTGACCACGGGTCCATTGTCAGTGACAAAGAAATCAACGCGGGCCAGACCCTCGCCATCAAGTGCGTGGAATGCCTCAATGGCAAGAGAAGAAATCAGTTCCGTGGTGGCATCGTCAAGCGGGGCGGGTATCTGGGCAGTGACAATGTCGTCGAGGTACTTGGTGTCAAAACCGTAGAATCCCTCATCGCCGTCACCGGTGCCCATGAGCTGCGCGGGAACGGAAGCAACCACACTGCCGTCCGGGTATTGCAGCACACCGCACTCGACCTCAGCGCCAACAACCTCAGACTCCACCAGCACCTTCTCATCATGTTGGAGCGCCAACTCGGCGGCGGCGGGAAAATCATCCCACGACGTCACCTTGGACACACCGATGGAGGAACCACCGCGGGCGGGTTTGACAAATACAGGAAGACCCAACAGGTCTTTCTCCTGTTCGGTGAGTTCGGCGCGGCGTCGTAAAATAACTTCGCGTGCCACCGGCAGACCTTCGGCGGCCAGCAGTTTCTTAGTGAACTCCTTATCCACAGCATTGGCGGAGGCCAGCACACCCGCGCCGACAAACGGAACACTGGACAGCTCGAAGAAGCCCTGAATGGTGCCGTCCTCACCGAAACGGCCATGCAGCACCGGGAACACCACATCAGCTGTCGCATACAACTCACCCGTGTGGGGGCCAGAAATATAGCGGAACTCACCCCTATGAGAAGGATCGATGGATAGACGAACCTGATCACGCGGCTCCACCTTTGGCAACGTGCGATCAACGATAGTCAGCTTCTCTGGATCCGATTCCCCCACCATCCACGCACCATCCAGCGAAATGCCAACGGGGATGACCTCGTACTTGTTAGTGTCGAGGTGCGCCATCACCGCCCCAGCCGACACACACGACACAGAATGCTCGGAACTCCGGCCGCCATAAATGACGGCGACGCGAATACGATCAGTGGGGCTACCAGTAGTGTTCATGAAGAAAAATCCTACCCTGTCCTACCTAACTCGGCTTTCTTATTCAGCTTTCTTGGAACGCCCCATCAATGCGGTAATCATGTCATCCACGCTCATCCCCTTGTGGCACACCATGTACACGGCCTGGGTCAGCGGCATATCGACGCCCGTCTTAGTTGCCAAATCAAAAATCGACTGCGACGACACCACTCCCTCCGCCACCTGTCCATGGGTAGCGTGACGAGCCTGATCCAAGGAATCACCCCGACCAAGCCGCTGACCAAAACTACGATTACGCGACAGCGGCGACGAACACGTAGCCACCAAGTCACCCATCCCAGCGAGACCCGAAAACGTTCTCACATCCGCCCCCAGCGCCTCACCCAGGCGCGAAATCTCCACCAAACCGCGGGTGATCAACGATGCCAACGTATTCTCGCCGAGCCCCTTGCCCGTCGCCATGCCGCAGGCCAGCGCAATCACGTTCTTACACGCGCCGCCAATCTCACAGCCAATCACATCCACATTCGTATACGGCCTAAAATATGGGGCTGCAACCGCAGCCTGCACCTGCTTCGCGCGCTCCTCATCCGTACACGCAATCACCGTCGCGGCGGGCTGCTCCAGCGCCACCTCGCGGGCTAAGTTCGGGCCAGACAACACTGCGATACGGCTCGGATCCACCTGAGCAACCTCTGCGACCACCTGCGTCATGCGTAAATGCGTATCCCGTTCAATGCCCTTGGCCAAACTCACCAAAGTTGCATCCGCCGGAATGTCGTCCTTCCAGCGGGCCAGGTTCTCACGCAGCGTCTGCGATGGTACTGCCAACACAACAATATCCGCGTCCGACAACGCCACCAGCGGGTCCGACGTGGCGGCAATCCCCCGAGGAAGAATCAGGCCCGGCAGATACTTCTCATTCTCCCGGCTGATCTGAATCTTCCTGGCTACGGCCTCCTTGCGCACCCACAGCACAACGCTATTGCCTGCGTCCGCAAAAACCTTGGCCAGGGTGGTTCCCCACGAACCCGCACCCATCACGGCAACCTTAACCATGGACACTCCCACGTTTGTAGCAACATTTACCTCCCACTCTAATGTGCGGGTCGGATTGGTGGGGTTGGGTTACGCTGCCTCACGTGGCAGTCACCTATGTATTGTTGCGGGTTGTTGTGCCCGGCGTCGCGCTGAACCGTTGTGTCACAGCGGACAACGTCAATCCCAGCAGCGGATAGCCGAGAAGCCATGGGGAGAAGATTACTGGCTCATTCGCTTCCTGCCTCATCATGTAGAAGCAGATTACAGACACCACAGCAGCTAGTGCCGCAAGTGGCACAAGAATACGACTGGGCACTCTGTTCAACAGAGGCGTCCACAGCGCCGCACACACCGACGAAAGAGCGACAATAAAGAGCACCCTCATCGCAGGCGATACGAAATCCAGGCCACTATTGCGCGCCAAGGCAGCCCCACCAAAGGCAACAATAATGCCGATCACGCCTAACAGGCCGAACATACCCATGCGCTTAGCAACAGACATTCTTTTCACTCCCTTCCAGAAATTCAACTACGCCGGATGTGCATGTCCTGTAGTTTCTTTCTCTTAGAGGTAATTGTCGTGATGAGCAGCAACTACTGCCCCATAGTACACAAGGGCTACATCTATGCACTTGCCACGCCTTGGGTCCACACCAGATGTATATACATTTTCACAAACTGTGATGAGATTATTTCGGAAATTACTATCGCAGTTGCGCATTCCGCTAGCATTGCCATCATTCTTTTCATAGCACATATCGTGAATAGCGCAGGCTCCCTTGAAGTCCGCATTCACCCC
>ERZ772956.1548-NODE-1548-length-15511-cov-7.818517_pt1 | contig 15511 bp, 9 predicted proteins | sample MGYA00580683_ERZ772956 | MGnify/ENA primary metagenome ERZ772956 (study PRJEB29015, sample SAMEA2738077) | human oral metagenome | biome: human oral; feature: human-associated habitat; material: saliva | place: China | collected 2212 ... | reverse complement strand
TTACCGTACATAACATTAGATTTTATTTATTAGTAGGCAAAGTAACTTATAAAAAATGAGAAAAAGGACGTTAAGGAGGTTTTTTTTACGTGATGACTTAATTTTTTAATAATTTTAATTTCATCATATAGTTGTTTAATTCTATCTTCACGAGCAACTATTGCATCACTAAATTCAGTAATTAATTGTTTGTAATTTTCAAAAGTTTCACCAGGTTTTAATAGCATTTTCATACCAGCACCATAATATTCCTTTGTACGCTCAGAATGGGTAGATTGAATCTTCTTATCATAAGATTCAACAGTACGTAAACGTTTTAGTTGGTCTTTAAGATAATTGATATAATTGCAAATTCCAGCAATTTCATATAAAATATCGTCTATAACAACTTTGAACAAAGCCTTTAAAGGCTTTTTATTAATTTTACCAAGATGTTGATTTTGCTTTAAAAAATCAAGAGCAACAACATTTTTGGGAGGTTCAGTATCCACAATCATATCTTTCAAGGTTTCAGATATATTAACATGAGTCTTATAATGACGTTTAGTAACAAGAGCATCATATTCATCAGCAACTCTAATTATTTGACCAGATAGAGGAATGTCTTTTTTTGTCAATCCCCTAGGATAGCCAGTACCATTAAGAGCCTCATGGTGATACCAAGGTCCATCTGAATAATACATTAAGTTATGATCCTTCATACAATACTCATAACCTTTAGTCGTATGTGTTTTCATAATTTCGAACTCTTCCGGAGTTAATTTTCCATCCTTGTGAAGAATCTTAGGATCGATAAACAATTTACCAACATCATGAACATATCCAGCAACAAGACAATGTAAAATAAATTTGCTATTAAAATGCATATAAGTACAGATTCTAGCAGTTAAATTACCAACATTTTGACAATGTTTATGAGTCATAAAATCTAGATTTTGCATAACAGATAAGCTATTTTGTAGATCTGGATCCAAATCATGAATATTAACATTATAAGGACTATAAAATTCAAATTTTTCTTCTAACATAATTTCTCCTTCGTATAAAAATATTTTAGCATTAAAAAAAATATGTTTCAACTAGTCAGCTAAAATAGACAACACAAAGCTTTTATGGTAAGATAATTAAGACAAAATGGATATTATATCAAAATTGAAAGGAGCAATGAAATGTATCTAAAAAGACTTGAAATTCAAGGATTCAAATCATTTGCAGACAGAACTATTTTGGAATTTCAAGGTGGTGGAATAACAGCTGTAATAGGTCCAAATGGATCAGGTAAAAGTAATATATCAGATGCAATAAGATGGTGTTTGGGTGAACAAAGTATGAAATCTTTAAGAGGAAGTAAATCTGAAGATATTATATTTGCAGGAACACAGGCAAGAAAAGCGCTATCATTTGCTGAAGTAGAAATGACATTTGATAACAGTGATAATGTTTTAAATATAGAATTTCAAGAAGTAACAATAAAGAGAAAAATATATAGAACAGGTGAATCAGGATATTTTATAAACAATGTTCCTTGTAGATTAAAAGATATAGTTGAATTATTCATGGACACTGGTATTGGAAGAGACGGTTATTCAATAATAGGACAAGGGCGTATAGATGAAATATTAAGTGCTAAATCAGAAGATAGAAGACATATATTTGAAGAAGCGGCAGGGATTGTAAAATATAGAGTCAGAAAAGAAGAATCTGAAAAGAAATTAGAACAAACAAAATTAAACCTGATAAGAATAAACGATATATTAACAGAAATTGAATCAACAATAGAACCATTAAAAGAACAATCAGATAAAGCAAAAAAATATTTAGATTTAAGAGAAAATTTAAAAAATATTGAAGTGGGATTAATTTTATCAAAAATAGATTCGACAAAACAAAAATTAATAGAGATTCAAGAAAACAAAGTAATATTCGAAGAAAATGATAAAAACGAAAATAATAAATTACTTAAATTACAATCAGAAAAAGAAGAATTAAAATTAAAATATGAGCAAATTATTGAAGAAATAGAAAGAATTCAAAATATTTCATCAGATAGTAAAACAAAATTAGAAAAAATAAATTCTGATATCAATTTAAGTAATGAAAGAATTTTAAATAATAATGAAAACATATCAAGGTTAGAAAATTCAATAACAGAAACAACAGATTCAATAGCTAAATTAAAAGAAGAAAAAGAAAATAAAAATTTCAAAAAAGAAAATTTAGCAAAAAATAAAGAACATTTTGACAAAGAATTAGCAGAAAAGCAAGCAGAATTAAATAAAATAACACAAACACTATCATCAAAAGCAAAAGAGATTGAAGAAAAGAAGAAAATAATTGAAGAAAATACGGAATTAAAGTATGAATTACAACAAAAATTAAATGAGCAAGAAATAACTATCAAAAACGCAAATGATAGAATAAAGCAATTAGAAAAAGATCTTGTATCCATTATTTCTAATTTAGATAGAAATAGAATAATAAAAAACGAAAGATTACTTCAATTTAAAGAAATTGAAAACAATAGAAATAAATCAATTGTAGAATTATCAGCAAAACAAGAACAAATAAATCAAATTGAATTAAAAATAAAAAGCTTTGATGAAAAAATAAACTTATACCAATCAGAAAAGAGAATTAAAGAATCAAAAGTAAAATTTTTAGAAGAACTTGAAAGAGAAAAAGAAGGATACGCAAAAGCGGTAAAGAGCATCATAACTGAATGTGAAAAAAATCACGAAATAAAGCAAGGGTATAAGGGCGTAATTGCAAACATAATTAAAGTAGATAATAGATATGCTACAGCAATTGAAATGTTATTAGGAGCATCAATTCAAAATATTGTAACTAAAGCAGAACAAGATGCAAAAACAATGATTGAATATTTAAGAAATAATAATTTAGGTCGAGCATCATTTTTACCAATGACAACTGTTAAAGGCAATAAACTTGATAGATACAAATCAGTTGATGGCACGATAGGAATTGCATCAGATCTAATATCTTATGAAAAAGAATATGATGGAATAATGCAAAATCTTTTGGGAAAAGCAGTTATTGTAGATTCGATGGAAAATGCAATAAAATTAGCGAAAGAAAATAGATATTCATTTAGAATAGCAACACTTGAAGGAGATATAATAACACCATCAGGATCAATGACAGGTGGATCAATAGCAAAGAAAACAAGTAATATTCTAGGAAGAACTGAAGAGATAAAAACATTAAAACAAGAAGTAATAAAACTAGAAAATTCAATAAAACAATTAGAAGAGCAAAAAGAAGAGTTTTCAAAATCTAATGCAGAACAAATTGAAAGTATTGAAAAACTAAAAGCAGAAATGCAACAAAGTGAAATAATTTTTGCAACAGAGCAAGAAAAAATGAATTCTATAAATAAAGAAGTAACATCACTAGAGAATGAGAAAAATAAAAAACAACAAGAAATTACAAACCACAATAAAAATATAGAAACATCAAACAATAATAAAAATCAATTTTTAGAAGAAATAGAAAAAATTGTAGAAAATTCTAGAAAATTAAATGAAGAAATCACAGAATATACACAAAAACATCAAGCAGACCAAGATAAAATTGATATACTAAATGAAGATATCACAAATTTAAAAATATCAGTATCATCATTCGAAGAAAGTAATCTTTCAATAGATGAAATAATCGAAAGAATTACATCTGAAATAGAATCAAAAACAATAAATATAGAAAGCCATAAAAAAGAAATTATACAATTAAAAGAAAAGAATGAAGAATTAAGTCAATTGATAAAAGAGTTAGAACAATCAATATTAAAAATCAAGTCAGAAGTAGAAAACAGTCAACAAAGACAGGATGAGCTAAAACAACAAAGAATAAAAGAGAATGAAAAGATTTCAGAACTTGAAAAGACAATAGAAAAACAATTTGAAATAATTAGAGACATCAAAGAGCAAATAGTTAAAATTGGAATGAAAGAAACAAATATTAATGAAGCAATTACAACATTAATAAATGAATTATGGACTGAATATGAAATAACTCCAAATAATGCAAAACAATTCGAAAGACCAACAAATATTAAAAAAGTCGAAGAAGATGTAAAAAAACTACGTGAAGAAATAAAACAATTAGGAAGTATCAATATAGATTCAATTGAGGAATATAAGAGAACAGAAGAAAGATATACTCAAATGAATGAACAAAGATATGACTTAGAAACAACAATTGCAAAATTACATGAAGTAATAGCGCAAATGACCGAAACAATGAAAAAACGCTTTAAAGAAAAATTTGAAATAATAAATAAAAATTTCAATGAAACATTTAAAGAGTTATTTGGTGGAGGAATGGCAAAAGTAGCATTAGAAGATGAAAACAATATTTTAGATTGTGGAATTGATATACAAGTACAGCCGACAGGTAAAAAATTACAAAATATGATGTTATTATCAGGTGGCGAAAGAGCATTAACTGCAATAGCACTGTTATTTGCAATATTAAAAATAAATCCATCACCATTCTGTATACTTGATGAGATTGAAGCGGCACTTGATGATGTAAACGTATACAGATATGCAGATTATTTGAAAAAATTAAATAAATTAACACAATTCTTAATAATTACACATAGAAAAGGAAGTATGGAAGCAGCAGGAGCTGTATATGGTGTAACAATGGAAGAAAACGGTATCAGTAAAATGTTATCAATAAGTTTAAAGAAATAAGAAGGTGATTAAATGCCAAAGAAAGAAAATGAAAAAATAAAATACAAAACACAAAAAGCAAAGAAAGTAAAATATCCAGAAACAAAGATTCAATTATTTGATTATGATCAAGCAACTGGAAGCAAAAAGGAAAATAAGGAAAAAGCCAAAAAGCAAAAACAATATCAAAAACAAAAATTAAAAGAAATTAAAGCGGCAAGAAAAAAAGAAAAGCAAGAAAATCAACAATTAGAATTAGATTTGAATATAAATAACACAAAGAATATTCCGAATAAAAAAATAAAAAAGAAAAAAGGCAAAGGTATAGTAAAATTTATATTATTTATAATTCTAATTTCAGGAATAATTGCTTTCTTGAAATCACCATTTTTTACATTACAAAAAATAAATGTAAAAGGAAATAATAAAGTTAAGTCATCAGAAATAATTAAATTATCAAAAATCGAAATAAACAAAAACATGTTCCAAAAAAACTTATTATTTCTAAATAAGAATTTGAAGAAAAATCCATACATTAAAAATGCTTCATTGAAGATTGCATCATCTTCGGAAATAGACTTAGATATAGAAGAAAGAGTTGAGAAATATTATATTTCAGCTTCAAATAAATTTTACACTATTGACAACAGTGGTATGATATTAAAAGAGTCTATAACCGAACCTACAAATGTGATTAAATTATCAATGTTTAAAACAGAGTTATCAAATATAAAAGTAGGCGAAAAATTAAGCGAATCAGATATCAAAGACATTGAAGATATTTCAAATATTATAAAGAATTATATATACACAATAAAAAGTGATATAGAAATTTCAGAAGCTTATTACAATGAAAAAATAGGATATGTAGTTAATTTGTCACAAGAAAAGAAAGTAGTTTACTTAGGCGATAAAAACAAAATGGAAACAAAGATTCTATATTTAAAGAAAATCATAGAACAAGAAAAAGGAATAGAAGGAGAAATATTTTTAAATAAAGATTTTAAAGATAAATTTCCAGTATTCAGAGAAAAAGTATAAAGAAGGAGGTAGATACATTGCAAAATAAAAATTTTAGAGTTGAAATTGGGGTTGTTTGCTTTGTACTATTTATAATAATCGTATTACAATATAGAACAATAAAGAAAAATAGCGAGGTAGTAGCACAATCATTCGGCAATGAGCAACTAAAAGGAACATTAATCCAAGAAAAAGAAAAATACGATAGAATGGCAGAAGAAAATGAAAAGATTTCGAAAAAGCTAGAAGAAGTTAGAACCAACGCTGAAAAAACAACAACATCATCAAATGATATATCAGAAAAATTAAAGAAAAATGATATGTTGTTAGGTTTAACAAATGTAAAAGGAAGCGGAATAATAATAGTAGCAAAAGATGCAAAAGCAGCTTTAGCAACGGACGATATAAATAAATTTTTGGTACACGACGTTGATTTACGTGAAATAGTAAATGAATTAGCAAATGCAGGAGCACAAGCAATAGAAGTAAATGGACAAAGAATAGTAAGTTCAAGCTGTGTAACATGTGCAGGAAATGTTATTTCAATAAACGGAGAGAGAGTATCATCACCATTTACAATAAAGGCCATAGGAAATGCAGACTTACTATATGGAGCATTAACCAGACCAGGTGGTTATATTCAAATAATGCAAGAGCAATCATTAATATCAGAAGTTAAAAAATCAAACAATGTTCAAATAGGAAAGTTCACAGGAACTCTTCCACAAAAATATATGAAAACGAAAGGAGAATAATATTGAAGACAATAAAGAATAAATGGTCACTAACAATAATAATAGGAATAGTTGCAGCATTATTAGTAACTTCAATATTATTACAATTCAAAACGGTTGATGAAACAACAAACGCAGATGTCGAAGGATTGAGAGATACAGAGCTAAAATCTCAAATATCATCATACAAAAGCAAATATAATGAAGTAGCGTCACAATATCAAAACAATATTGCAAAAATTGAGGAGTATACAAAATCAGCTACAACATCAACAGAATCGACAAACTTAATAAAATCAGAATATCAAAAATCAAATGAATTATTAGGTTTAACAGATGTTAAAGGTGAAGGAATTATTATAACATTGAAAGATGTAGGAGAAAACAAATATTCATCAGAAGACCTTAGAAGTTTAGTAAATGAATTAAAATACGCAGGAGCTGAAGCGATTTCAATAAACGGTAACAGAATAATAAACTTAACAGATATTGTAACTTTGAACGAAAAATTTATAATAATGGACGCAAGTAGAGCAAGACTATCATCACCATATGTAATTAAAGCAATAGGCGATAGAAAATATTTATCAAGTACATTAAATACAAAAACAACTGGATTTGTAGATTTGATGAAAAGTAATGGTTTGGAGGTAACAATCGAAGAATCAAACAAAATTGACATAGATAAATATCAAGGAGAAATAAAATCAAACTATTTAAAGGAGGAAAAGTAATATGTGGATCTCAATAATAATAGGTAGTATCATAGGCGTAGGGTTAGGATTCGTATTACCAACAGTTCCTTATGTTGCATCAAAATACTTAGCAATAGCAATAATTGCAGCACTTGATACAGTATTAGGCGGAATTGCAAACAATTTTGACAATAAATTTGATTCAAAAGTGTTTATTTCGGGATTTTTTATGAATGCAATAATGGCAATATTATTGACATATTTAGGACAAAAATTAAATGTAGATATATACTTAGCTGCACTAATTGTTTTTGTAGGAAGAATATTTAATAACATAGGAATAATTAGAAGATATTACATCAACAAAATATCTTCAAAAAGCAACGCAGAAACCCAAGAAAATCAAGTAAAAACAGAGGAATAAAATGTGTTACATATAAGTAACAAAAACATTACAAAAATAACATTTTATTATTGACTTTTAAAAGAAAATAATATATCATACATAAAAATACAAGAGCTAGGAGGGTTTTTGCTTTGGCAATAGGTGATGTAATTGTCGGAATCGATATCAGAGCTTCTAGAACAAGTCTTATAGTCGGTGAAGTCAATAGTTTCAATCAAATTGAAGTAGTATGTAGCACCAGCACAAAAAGCAACGGCATTCAAAAAGGAAAAATAATAAATGAAGCAGCATTAGCAGAAACACTAAAAAAAGTAGTAGAAGATGCTGAAAAAGAAATGGATATAACAATTAATTCAGCATATATTACAATACCTGGAAAGCACGTTACAATAGTACAAAATAGTGTTACAAAAGAAGCAAAAGATAAATACTCAGGCATTTCAACTAGGGACGTTCTAACTGCATTATTAGCAGCAAAAGCAATTGAAATTCCTGAAAATAAACAAATAATAGACATTATAACAAACGACTTCGTTTTAGATGATGGAAAAGAAGTTAAAAATCCAGTAGGCTCGTTTGCATCAAGCTTTACACTAGATTGTCAAATCATCTTAGGCGATGAAGAATATTTAAAAGTATTGAGAAATGTATTCAAAAAAGCAAATATAGAAATTGATGGTTATGTTCCAATTGTTCTAGCTGAGAAAAATTTAATGCTTGAAGAATCAGAACAAAAAGACTCAGTAATGTTGTTAGATGTCGGAGCACAACAAATCAATATAGGAGTTTTCTTTGGAGAAAGAATGATATATACTAATGCAATAGATGTTGGCGGTGACAATATCACAAACGACATTGCAATAGTATTAGGAATATCATTTGAGGAAGCAGAAAAACTTAAAAAACAATATAGTCTAGCATTAAGATCATATATAGATAATGATACAGAAGTAGTACTATCAACATCAAAAGAACCAAATAAAGTAATAAAAAGTTCAGAGATAGTAGAAATAATAGAAGCTAGAGTTGAGCAAATGTTTGACTTAATAAATAAAGACATAACAAATAAAGGATTAAAATCAGAAATAAATACAGTAGTCTTAACAGGTCAAGAAATTTTAAGCATAAGCAAAAGTGATATGGTTGGAAAAATTACTTTAAACATACCAGTAAAAGCTTCAACAGGAAAAATAGCAGGATTAATAAAACCAAACTATGCAACTGCATATGGCTTAGTAAGATACATTGCTACAAGACCATTTTCAAAAAATATCTCAAGTAGTGTAGATAAAGAAAAAAATGAAAGTTTCTTAAAAAAATTACTATATAAAATAAAAGAATTCTTTTATTCATAACAGTAAATAAATGAAATAAAAAATAGGGAGGATTTAAATTTATGTTAATGGATAACAATAACATCTATGAACAAAACGAAAGAACAGATGATACAGCAATAATTAAAGTTATTGGTGTAGGTGGTGCTGGAAACAATGCTGTAGACAGAATGATCGACTCAGGTATTGAAGGAGTTGAATTTGTTGCAATCAATACAGATAGACAAGCATTAATGAAATCAAAAGCTAGCTTAAAAATTCAAATAGGTGAAAAAATAACAAGAGGACTAGGTGCAGGTGCAAACCCTGATATCGGAGGACAATCAGCAGAAGAAAGCAAAGCAGAAATCGCAGAAGCAGTAAAAGGTGCTGACATGGTATTCGTAACATCTGGAATGGGTGGAGGAACAGGAACAGGAGCTGCTCCAATAGTTGCTTCAATCGCAAAAGAAATGGGAATCCTAACAATTGCAGTAGTTACAAAACCATTCACATTTGAAGGAAAGAAAAGATTAACACAAGCTGAAAGAGGAATCGAAAGCTTAAAAGGTAAAGTAGATGCATTAGTAGTAATTCCAAATGATAAACTATTACAAATCAGTGATAGAAAAACATCAATTGTTGAAGCATTCAAAATGGCAGACGACGTATTAAGACAGGGTGTTCAAGGAATATCAGACTTAATTAAAGTACCAGGCTTAGTAAACTTAGACTTTGCAGACGTTAAAGCCGTAATGTTAAATACAGGAATGGCACATATGGGAATTGGTAGAGCATCAGGAGAAAATAGAGCAGAAGATGCAGCAAAACAAGCAATTCAATCACCATTACTAGAAACAACAATTGAAGGAGCAAGAGGAGTAATCATTAGTATTACAGGTAGTGAAAGCTTAGGATTACATGAAGTAAACACAGCAGCTGAATTAGTACAAAGAAGCGTAGATCCAGAAGCAAACATAATCTTCGGTTCAGTAATTGATAAGAGTTTAGATGAAGATATCGTAATCACTGTAATTGCAACAGGATTTGATAAAGAACCAGGAACATTAGAAACATCATCAATAAAACAAACAACACCACAACCATGGGCTAAAAAGCCAGTTCCACCAGTTCAACCATCAACAAACAATGGACCAGACTTAGATTTACCTCCATTCTTATTAAAAAATAAAAATTTAAATAAATAATATTAATAAAGCTATAATACAAATAAGTATTATAGCTTTTATTAATTCACCATTGAAAAATTATTTTCACTAATATATAATATGAATTATATACGATAGAATAGAAGTCTTTATGCAAAATACGGAGGAAAAAATTAAATGTTAAATAATAATTCAAGTAATAAATTTAATATGCAAAGCAATGAAAATAATGATTTATACGTAGAAGATATTTATAAAGATTTGTATCCTACTGATAATGATAATCAAAACATAAATGAAGTAAATAATATAAATTCACAGCCAGAAATGCTAGATCCAAAACAATTAAAAAAACAACAAAAGGCACTAAAAAAAGCACAGAAAGAAGAAGAGAAAAGAAGGAAAATAGCAGAAAAAGAAAGAAAAAAGCGTGAAAAACTAGCATTAAAAATGCAAAAAAACAATAAGTACACTTCAGAGTTAGTAGAGAATATCTACGCAATGTCAGATAAGAGACAAGAAAAACAATATGATGAAAATGACGAATATATTCAACCAATTAATTTGTTTGATTATTATGAAGATGAAAATACAGAAAATTTAGAAAGTCAACATACAGAACAACCAGAAGAAATAAAAGAACAAAATTTAGAAGAACCTGAAATAAATGACGAATTAATATTGGATTATCCAATAACCCCAATAGAGGATGAAAATAAGAAACCCAAAACAGGTTTCAAAAAAATGCCTCCAAAATCAGAAAAAAAAGAAATTGATGAAGAAGATAATTTAAATACATACATAGAAGAAAATATTTCAGATTTAAGTGATGAAGAGCAAGAAACTGTAGAAACTCAAAAATTAGAAAACATCATGCCAACTGCAGAAGAATTAGACAAAGAATTTCCGTTGGAAATAGCAAATGATGAAGAAGAAAATAAAGAAATATCTGAAGAAACTTTGATTGAAGACACAGTTTATCCAATTTCAGAAGATATTCCAACAGAAGATGAAGTAGAAAATCAAATATCTGAATTTGAGTCACTATTAGCCGCAACAGCTGAAGAAGAAAAAGAAGAAAAAGTATTTGAAGCTGAAACTACATTTACTAATAACGATATAGTTGAAGAATTAGCTCCAATTGTTGAATCAGAGCCTGAAGAAAGTCTAGAAAATCTAGAAGAAAACTTTGAAAAACCAGTAGATGAAAATTATTCAATAGAAGAAATCGATGATGAACTAGACGAAGAGCCAGTAATTGAAGAAACAATTTCAGAAGAAGCAGAAATCGAAGATGAATTAGATGAAGAACCAGAAGCTGAAGAAACAATTTCAGAAGAAGCAGAAATCGAAGATGAATTAGAAGAAGAGCCAGAAGCTGAAGAAGTAATCACTAAAGAGCCGGAAATCAAGGACGAACTAGACGAAGAGCAAGTGGTTGAAGAAGAAATCTCTGAAGAACCAGAAATCGAAGATGAATTAGAAGAAGAGCCAGAAGCTGAAGAAACAATTCCTGAAGAAACAGAAATCGAAGACGAGTTTGATGAAGAGCCAGTAGTTGAAGAAGAAATTTCTGAAGAACCAGAAATCGAAAACGAATTAGAGGAAGAGCCAGTAACTGAACAAGTAATCGTAGAAAAACCAGAAATCGAAGACGAAATAGAGGAAGAGCCAGTAACTGAACAAGTAATCGTAGAAAAACCAGAAATCGAGGACGAATTAGATGAAGAACAGGTAATTGAAGAAGCAATTCCAGAAGAACCAGAAATCGAAGACGAGTTTGATGAAGAACCGGTAATTGAAGAAGCAATTCCAGAAGAACCAGAAATCGAAGATGAGTTTGATGAAGAACCGGTAGTTGAAGAAGCAATTCCTCAAGAACTAGAAATCGAAGACGAATTAGACGAAGAGCCAGAAGCTGAAGAAACAATTTCTGAAGAACCAGAAATTAAAGAAGATATAGATGAAGAAGATGATTTTGATAGTTTTGAAATATTTACTAAACCATTAGATATAAAGAAAACGATTGATGAAGATTCAATTCTTAAAACCAAAGATAATATTGAAGAAAATGTAATTGATACTGATATATACAATAAAATGCAAAATTATCTAATGACATCAAAAGAAAACAATGAAAACGAATCTAAAGAACCAGAACAACAAGTTGAAAAAATAATGATTTCGGAAAAAGATAACCCAATACAAGAGCAAATGAAGAAAAACAGAGAAGAAACTGAAAGATCTTTTGATGAAATTTCAAAACAAATAAATGAATTTGATAATTCTATTTCAAAAAAAGAAGAAGATGATATTAAATTCATATATGAAGATAACAAAGAATCATTCAAAGAAAAACAAAAATTTAATGAACCAATTATAACTAAAATAGAAGATGAACCAGAATTTGAAGAAGAATTAACTGCGGAACCAGAGATTGAGGAAGAAGTAGCTGAAGAACCAGAAGTTGAAAAAGAATTAACAGCAGAACCAGAGATTGAGGAAGAAGTAGTTGAAGAGCCAGAACTTGAAGAAGAATTAATTGCAGAACCGGAGAATGAGGAAGAAGTAGTTGAAGAGCCAAAAGTTCAAGAAGAATTAATTGCAGAACCGGAGAATGAGGAAGAAATAGTTGAAGAACCAGAAGTTCAAGAAGAGTTAACTGCAGATCCAGAGATTGAAGAAGAAGTAGTTGAAGAACCAGAAGTTCAAGAAGAATTAATTGCAGAACCAGAGATTGAGGAAGAAGTAGTTCAAGAACCAGAAGTTCAAGAAGAATTAATTGCAGAACCAGCGATTGAGAAAGAAGTAGTTGAGGAACCAGAAGTTCAAGAAGAATTAACTGCAGAACCAGAATTTGAAGAAGAAGTAGTTGAAGAACCAGAAGTTCAAGAAGAATTAACTGCAGAACCACAAATTGTGGAAAAAGCAACAGAAAATTCAGAAATAGAAGAAGTTTCAGAAGACTCTATAAGAAGTGATGAATTTAATACGGAAACAATAGATAATATTGAAGTGGCACCTGAACCAATCTTGGAAACAACAATTGAAGAAGTGTTTCAAGAAAATTCAGCACCAAAAACAGCAATAAATACAGACCAAAATTTAGGAATATTTAATGAGACAGATTCAATTGAAAATTACAATAACGAAGAGTTTGAAAATGAAACAGAAATTGTTACAGAAGAACATGTTGAGGAACCAGTAATTGAAGAAATTATCGAGGAAAATAAGGCTGAAGAAGCAAATGTAGAAGAGCCAAAAATAGAACAACATATAATAGAAGAAAAAACAATTGATCCAAACAATTCAATAAATGAAATATCAAAAGAAGTTGAAACAAATATAGAAAAAACAAACTATAATGTAGAGACTAATAATAAAATTGATTTAGAAAAAACTTATAAACCGCCATTTACAACAAATCCAGTAATGATTAACAACATAAGTTCAATGGAAAAAACTATAAGTGAAATATCAAAAGAAAAGAAACAACCAGAAGAGTTTATAATTCCAAAAGAATCAGAAACTTTACAATTAGAAGAAATAGACAGAGTAAATGATGATGAAATAAAAGGAATTGTTAAAGAATCGAAATCAGAAGATGGAATAACATTTAAGCCGTTAAAATATCAAATCACAGAGATTTCATATAATGATAAACTTATTAATTCTATAGAAGACGATAGATTACCACTATCACAAATATTATATGTAATAAGTTTAAGAAGAGATAATCCAAAAAGCGAAATATTGATAGAAAAGCCAAAGCAAATAATTACAAGAGCGAATATTGATCAATTAAGATTTAAAATGAAAGAAATTGAATTATCAGCAGAAAAAATAAAAATTGCTGAAGAAAAGGAAGAATTAAGAAGAAAAGAAGAAATGCTTCAAAGAATGATGATAAATAATCAACAGCAAAATTATAATAAGGTTATAACAAACTATCAAAATGATATTCAAAATCAAGAAATTGATGATATTTCAGATTTCTTTGACATGATAAATCAAAGAAATCAAAATCAAGTAAATATACAACAACCTCAAACAAACATGCAAAATCAATATAGAATAGAACAAAACTCTCAAGAGTTTAAGTTCTGTATGAGATGCGGAACTATGAATAATATTAACGCTAAACACTGCATGAATTGTGGAGAAAAAATGTAAAAAAGATAAAAGCAGCAAAAAAATCAAAAAAGATTTAAATTTTGATTGACATTGCTGCTTTGTCATGTTATACTAAAAAAGTACTAAGGAAAACCGAGAAAACAGGTAAAACTTAGTTCATATTTTTTACTCTAAAAAAAGTTAAAAAATATTTCGAAAATGTGTTGACAAAGTGAACAATACATTATATAATCGAAATCGTTCCGAGAGGGACACAGAATGGACACAAAACATTCTGAAGTACATTGAAAAGTAAACAATGAATCTTTTGAGAAACCAAATAAATTGCGGTAGTTGAATTGTACTACCATAAACAAAAACAATTTTTATAATGAGCTACAAGTTCATAAAATTAGAATTAAATTTCCTTAAGGAAATGAGATATTAATTTGAGAGTTTGATCCTGGCTCAGGATAAACGCTGGCGGCGCACATAAGACATGCAAGTCGAACGAACTTAATTGAGAGCTTGCTCTCAAAGCGGTTAGTGGCGGACTGGTGAGTAACACGTAAGCAACCTGCCTATTAGAGGGGAATAACAGCGAGAAATCGTTGCTAATACCGCATATGCTGTGAGTATCGCATGATACAAGCAGGAAAGGAGCAATCCGCTAATAGATGGGCTTGCGTCTGATTAGTTAGTTGGTGGGGTAACGGCCTACCAAGACGATGATCAGTAGCCGGACTGAGAGGTTGAACGGCCACATTGGGACTGAGATACGGCCCAGACTCCTACGGGAGGCAGCAGTCGGGAATATTGCGCAATGGAGGAAACTCTGACGCAGTGACGCCGCGTGCAGGAAGAAGGTTTTCGGATTGTAAACTGCTTTTAACAGGAAAGAAAAAAATGACGGTACCTGTTGAATAAGCTCCGGCTAACTACGTGCCAGCAGCCGCGGTAATACGTAGGGAGCGAGCGTTATCCGGATTTATTGGGTGTAAAGGGTGCGTAGACGGAAATGCAAGTTAGTTGTGAAATACCTCGGCTTAACTGAGGAACTGCAACTAAAACTATATTTCTTGAGTATCGGAGGGGTTTGTGGAATTCCTAGTGTAGCGGTGAAATGCGTAGATATTAGGAAGAACACCGGTGGCGAAGGCGACAAACTGGACGATAACTGACGTTGAGGCACGAAAGTGTGGGGAGCAAACAGGATTAGATACCCTGGTAGTCCACACCGTAAACGATGGATACTAGGTGTTGGCAATGAATAATTGTCGGTGCCGGCGCTAACGCAATAAGTATCCCACCTGGGGAGTACGACCGCAAGGTTGAAACTCAAAGGAATTGACGGGGGCCCGCAC
>ERZ772956.1546-NODE-1546-length-15524-cov-6.418385_pt1 | contig 15524 bp, 17 predicted proteins | sample MGYA00580683_ERZ772956 | MGnify/ENA primary metagenome ERZ772956 (study PRJEB29015, sample SAMEA2738077) | human oral metagenome | biome: human oral; feature: human-associated habitat; material: saliva | place: China | collected 2212 ... | reverse complement strand
TTTATCTCTAGAAGATTTACAGTTGAGGTCAAAAAACTTCAAAGAATTTTGAACGTTCTACAAAGTAAAGGACTACCTTTGTGTCAAACCAAGATGCAACATTAGATTGAGGTATTAAAAATGGATGTAACAATATAAAATATACTATCCTATATTTTATATTCTGAAAGCAATGCTGAAGCTGTGAACTAGTTAAGTCTATTAATAGTGAAGATGAACTCTTTGTCTTGCTTGATAATTATAACTGGGATAATGGTTTTGAAGGAAGAATCAAAGATTTCTTTAAGGTTGATGATGCTGAATTAGGTAATACTTGGTATCATCATTAGGATGGTAAGATTCTTCAAGAGGTGGATAGTGCTATTTATAGACGTTTTACTCATAGAGTTGGCATCTCAATTCTGAATTTAGGAGGTAAATAAAATGGTATTAACTATACACTCATTTGGACATGTAGAAAATGAAGATATCAAACTTTTAGAAAAACGATTTGATATCAAACTTCCAGAGGACTATAAAGAATTTTTAGTTACACAAAATGGAGGAAGGAATTTATCCTATAAATTTGAAAATTTAATTAAGATTCATCAAATTGATGAAGTTATCAATATTGATACTATGTTTGGTATAAATACGGGAATTAAAAATGCTGATATAGAGCAGTGGACAGAAGAATATCGGAATGATATTTTTGAACATTCCATTATTATTGGTGACACTATTCAGCACGGATTTCTACTATTTTGGCAAAGTGGTGATGATAATGAAGGCCTATATTATTACGACGATACGTATCAATTAGAAGCCTCAAATGATGAAAATAACGCCTATTATTTAGCTAAGACATTTTCAGAATTTATGGATTTGATACAGAATTAAGAGCTTAATTGAGGGAATTATCTGAATAGATATTCCCTTAAATTTTCATTAGAATTGAAGGGGAGTTACCAACGAAAATGACAGTTGAGAAGCAAATTCAAGATAAAATATATGAATTAATAAATAATGTTAATAAGACCATTCCTGTTGATTGGGATGAAATTTATATAAATTCTGAAATGTCGGAAACTGGTGGGAATGTATATTTTTTCTTCAAATTACCAGATAATGATAAATTATTTTATAGCTTATTAATTCCTGATGATTTTAAAGTTGAGGAGAAGACTTTTGAAAAAATGGATTATCAGAATTATGTTTTAGCAAGAGAACTATGGAAGATTTTTGAAAATAATCATATTGAGGTATGGAAAAATGCAAGTTTTATTTATAAAAATAATAAACTTAGCAGCCATTTTGATTATGTTGATTGGAATGCTTCACAATTTGGACCAACTGATCGTATGAACTATTTCAGGTACAAATACATGAAAGTTGCACCAAAAGATAATATTCAAGAACAACTTTTTCAAGAAATGGAAAAGTATCAAAGCGAATTTTTATAAAATTTTCAAGGTTAGAAAAATTCGTCATATTTATTAAGTTTTTTTTTGCAAAATTAATCAATTTAAAATTAATATACAGATACTGGTATAATTGAGAAATAAGTTCATGGAAAGTATTTGAATCATTAAAGAAAAGAGATTACAAAACTTCAGAAACAAGGGAAGCTAACTTGGAATGAATTAAATGATATGGAAACAATGCAATTAGTTCCATCTGTTGTTAATAGTAAATTTTGACATCTAGGTGGGTATAGATAATTTAACAACTGATAGAATGTTTCAATATTTAGACATTGGAATGACTGATTTTGAACGATTTATAACATTATTCCAAGCAGCAATGAGGACGGAGTAAGTGAGAAGGTTCAATGTCGTCCAGGTGTTAAGATCTATCCGGCTGGTGTTCCAGAATTTGTGATTGATAGAGTTCCTAAAGATAAATTGAGCATTAAAGAATCGAGGAGTAAATAATAATGAAAGAAATACCATCAAAAAAAGATGATATGTTAGAAATTTATGAAGACAATGGTAAGTATATTTTAAAGTATCCGACTTTCAATATCACCTTGCCAGAGGTTTCTAAAGAAATCCCTAAAGAAGCAGTGGATAGCTATTTAGCAGGAGAACATAATGGTGAAGAATTAATTAATTATGCTAATTTCGGATTTTGGGAATCAAAAATTAGTCAAGAAGATGCTAACATACAATTTTTAAGAGATAATCCAGAATTTCTTCTTATTGATACAGATAGAAAGAGACCCTATTTCTCCGAAAAAGAATTTGAAGAATTGTTGAAAAAAGCTCATATGGAAAGCTACACAAAATGATGTCTCTCCTAAGAAAGTTTCAGTAAGGATAGATACTGTTTTTGAAAAAGGTTCTGTATCAGTCAGATTAAAAATGTTTAACGCACGCTCTCAAATTGAAGGAGAGCCACTTAGAATTAAGCAGATAAGAAATAAATCAGGAGATTAAAAATGTTTGAAAATCCATTAAGTCAATTCTTTAATGATATAGCAAATAATGTAAATCATATTGTTCCAGTAACTTGGAATGATTTATACTTTAATGTTGAGTTAAAGGAAGGGGACGGAGAAGTTTTATTTTATTTTAATACGAAGGAAAAAACATATATAATTAGTGAGGTAAATAAATGTGGCTTGAACTTTTAGAAAAAATAGAAAGAATTGAATCTGGTTATAGGGAAAAGTTAAATTCTCCAATTGATTTAGATAAAATTAAATCTCTTAACAAAAATGAAACAAATGAAGTTAAAATATTTATAGAACAAGAATATTCACGATTTTTAACAAAAGTAAATGGTCTTGACTTTAATGGGAGTGTACTTTATGGTTTAAAAACAAATGATACTTGTTCTGCTGAGATTTATGATTTCTTTGAGTATAATAAAATTTGGCATGAAGTTGAAGAAAATAAACAGTTTATTTTTATAGGAGAGAACAATATTAGTTGGTTTGTATATAATCCTAGTAACTATGAATATTTAGAATTAGATATGCCATCTGCGGAGGTAGTAGAGAAATTTAATTCTTTGGATGATTTACTTGAAAGTTTTCTTTCAGATGCTATTGAATATGCCTCATAAAAAGATAGGTAAAATATGATAAATAATTTTTTAATTGAAGTATTAAAAATGGATGAAACAAAATTGAATAAACTATCATATATTTTATATTCTGAAAGCAATGATAAAGCTGTGGAACTAGTTAAATCTATTAATAGTGAAGATGAACTCTTTGTCTTGCTTGATAATTATAACTGGTATAATGGTTTTGAAGTTCCAGAGGCAATTATTAATCATCCTAATTGTACTCTCCCAGTGACTTTATTAGCTTTTCATCGAGCAGACGGTATACAATATTTACTTGAAGGAGAGGCTATTTTTGCAAATCGCTTATCGAAATCTTGGAAAGATTTTATAAAGGAAGTTTATGATAAAATTTTGAAAAAGAAATATCCTAATGGAAGTATCTCTTTTCAGCATGAAATAACAAAAATTCAAAAGTTCAAATTAAATAAGTTGAATCCTAATTTCGATTCGTTTATTTTAGACGGAGTGTTAGAAAAAGATTTACATATTCGTCTTTAAAAATAAGAATAACAATATGATACTCTTGACAGTCGCTATAGCTATGAAGGGTGTTATGACAAGAATGAAGAATTGCTTCCACGTCTAGTGTTTAAAAAATGGTTTGAGAAAATCAAAGAAAACCAGCTATAATGCTTTTAATATTATAAGAATATTCTAAAATGCTCAACAAAGTGAAGCTACTCTTAACTTTCAACAATTAGCATAAGAACAGAAAATATGGAATGGAATGACTACTTGAAAGAATCAAATTCCTCAATAGTTAATACAGAAAAAAAGCTCCTGACCTAAGTCAAGAGCGATCTAACACTGGGGGCGAATTGTTCAATCGCAATTTCAGTTCTTTAGAAAACGAAGTTTCAGGGATAGCACTGCAACCCGAAGAGTCAAAGACTCAACCTGATTTTCCTTCCAATGTTTAATTACATTTTAAAATTTACAAGTCAATAAAGTCAAGTTATTGGCTATGTAGTGGCTAAAAATCTACTGAAGATAAGTACATTATTTATCGGATAGTTTTCAATAATCAGCACAACAGTATTTCGACACTTTTTGGTTATACCATAGGCTGTTTTTTCGATTATGAGAGGTGTCTTAGAGGTAGTTATTTTCAAAAATTTAGAAATAAGCTTTGGTTTTTGTATTTATTTTCAAATATTTGGAAATAATATTAATGGTTATTTAAAAATCTTTAGAGGGAAAAATAATACTACTAAAAGTGTTTGAACTGACACGAAGTAGCAATGGATGTAAGTAAGTTTGTAAAAGTGAGTCTTATTCTCACAGAAAAAATTATTTAGCAGATAAATTTTTTCGTATTGTTACAAATGCTTATTTTTTGAAAAAATTTAATTCATAAAATATTCGATATATTGACGAACATTTTCATTAGGTTTAGAATTTGTAGTGTAGAATAGGAGTATTTGATATGGATGCAAATTTATATGAGATTTTAACTAGACTTTCTGAAAATGAATTTAAGACTTCACGTGATTTATCAAAAGAGTTATCAATTAGTGATAAAACATTTAGAAATAGGATTAAAGAAATTAATGAAATGATAGAAAAATATGGTGCAACTATTATTTCAAAGAAACATTATGGGTATTTATTAGAGATAAAGAATCATCAATTATTTGATAAACTTATAGAGGAGTCAAATGAAATTAATTTTCCAAATACAACAGATGAAAGAAAAAAATTTATTTTAAAAATACTATTGAATGAAGAAAATTTTGTGAAAATTGATTATTTGAGTGAGGAATTGTATATATCTAGAAATACTATTTCGAATATTTTAAAGAAAATTGAAAACGATTTAGCTATATATAATTTAGAAATTGAAAGACGACCTAATTATGGTGTTAGAATTGTTGGTTCAGAATTAGATAAACGAATTTGTATTATAAATAATTATAGTGACGAAATCAATATTAGAAAATATGAACAACTAATTAAAAGTATTGTTGAAGAGAATATAAAAAACGGAATCTCAATGTCTGAAATTTCATTCGACTATTTTATGAAATATATTATTGTTTCAATTAATAGAATTAGTAAAAATCACCGTATTTTAGCTCCTTACCAAAATGAAAAGTTTAGTGATACACTAAAAAATATTACTAGAGAATATATTAATATTATTGAAAATATGTTTAGCATAGCCTTTTGCAGAAAAGAATCGGATGCTTTCATGTTACAGTTTGTTTCTGTACTTCCTTCTGATTCATATATAAAATTCGCACCAAATTTTGTAATTACAAATAGAATTAATAATCTCGTATTAAAAATGTTAGATATTATAAATAGCACTCTAAGAATTGATTTTAGCGATGATTTAGACTTGATTTTATCACTAAGCAAACATTTGGTATTAATGGATATTAGAATGAAATATGACATTTTTATCAAAAATCCTTTATTAGATGAATTAAAAAGAGAATACTCTTTATCATATACAATTGCGCTTACCGGAAGTATTATATTAGAATCGTATTATAATAAGCGACTTCCAGAGGAAGAAATTGGTTTAATTGCAATTATTTTTGCATTGTCATTGGAACAGAAAAATGAGCATAAACGGAAGAAAAATATAATTTTAGTTTGTGAATCAGGTTTGAGGAGCAGTAATCTTTTAAAATTTAAGTGTAAAAGAGACTTTGGAGATTTTTTAGGGAACATTTATGAATGTAGTGTTGAAGATATAAAAAAATTTGATTTTGAAAAAAATAATATTGATTATATTTTTACGACAACACACCTAAATATGAAGTTTACTGTTCCAATACTAGAGATTAATTTATTTCCAAAAAAAGAGGATATAAATAGATATCGAAAACAGTTAGAAGAGTCTGTTTCTGAGAGTTGGTTGAAGTACTTCTCGAGAGAATTGTTTATTCCAAATTTAGATTTAGATAAAAAAGAAGATATAATAAAGGAAATGTGCAATTGTGCTAAGAAAAATAATTTAACTTCTGATGATTTTTTAGAATCAGTTCTTAAAAGAGAAAAAATGGGAAAAACTGATTTAGAAAATTTAGTAGCAATTCCTCACCCATATGAAATGATGAGTGAGTCTAGCTTCGTTATAGTTGCAACATTAAAACGTCCTATTTTATGGGAGAGTCGTAGAGTTCAAGTTATTTTTTTGATTTCTATAGGAAATGAAAAAAATAAAAATCTTGAAGAATTCTACGATAAAATTAGTAATGTTTTTTTTGATGAGAATAGAATAAATTATCTAATTAATAATTCCTCGTATGAAGCTTTATTAGAGATATTACATTAAACTACCGTTTTATATACGGTAGTTTTTTGTATGGAGTTTAATATATGCCAGAACTATAATAAAACTATAAATAAAGAAGGAGGAATAAAAGATGAGTAAAAAATATGTAAGTGATCCTTGGGCTCGTATGAGAACGAGAAATGATTTAGCCGCTGATGAGGTGATTTCTTCATTACAAAAAAGTATACGTAGGGGGAAAGAAAGAGAAGCATGTGAATTTGCATATGAAATGTATATTACATCTCCTCAAATGGAAGAAAAATTATGGAGAAGATTATTAGCAATTTCAGTAGAAGATGTTGGAATGGGAAATCCACAGATGGCAGTAATTGTTCAATCTTTAAATACAATGAGAAAAGAATTTTTGTATGCCGAACCAGATCGGGCAATGTTCTTTATTCATGCAATTAGATTAATGTGTGAATCTATGAAAGATCGCTCATCTGATTTACTAAAAAATATTATTATAAAAAATTTTGCAATGGGATATGTTCCAGAGATACCAGATATTGCCTTAGATAAACATACTTTAAGAGGGCAAGAACTTGGTAGAGGTTCTGAGCACTTTTTAAAGGAAGCGAGCAAAGTCTTTCCTCAAGCAGAAGTAGACAATAATTATAAAGAAGAATATGAAAAACTGTTAGAAAAATATTATTCAAGTAGTAGAACTGAAACAGAGTTTAGATTTAATAATTGGCAAAGTTAGGAGAGTTTTATCATGAGTAAAAAAAATTTTCTTGAAAAGTTAAATGATATATTAAGTCCATTCGCATATAAGTTGGCTAATCAGAGACACTTAAAGGCTATATCATCAGGTATGTTCTTTTCTTTACCTTTTATGGTAATTGGTGCTTTCTTTTTGATTATTGCAAATCCTCCAATTAATATGGATAATTTTGATTTTAATAATGCGAATTTTCTTCTGAAATTTCTAGCTCTATGGAAAAATTGGGCAGTTCAAAATTATGATGCAATTACACTTCCTTATAATTTAACATTTGGTTTGATTGGAATTTTGAGTGTATTCGGAATTGCTTATTCGTTAGCAAAAAATTATAAACTTGATGCTGCTACAAATGGTTTAATTGCTATTGTGTCTTATTTGTTAGTTTGTACGAAGGTAGTAGAAGGCAAAATTGATACTGAATTTTTAGGTTCTAATGGTCTATTTATTGCGATTATTATTGGATTAATTTCAGTAGAATTAACAAGATTGTTTGAAAAAAATAATTTTAAAATTAAACTCCCTGATACAGTTCCACCAATGGTATCAAATTTTATCAATTCATTGTTACCTTTATTAGTAAATATAATTATTTTCTATGGAACCAATTTATTGTTTATTAGTTATTTAGGTGATAAATTCCCTGCCATTGTTATGAAAATTTTAACACCAGGAATAAATGTAGCAGGAAGTATCTGGGGCTTTATAATTATTGTTACCATTGGACAATTGTTATGGTTATTTGGAATAAATGGAAGTTCAATTATATTCCCAATAGTATTTACATTAGGAATTGCACAAACTGGCTTAAATGCAGAACAATTTTCTAATGGAGAACTTATGACTCATGCTATGAATCTACAAATGTTTAGAATTGCAGTATTGGGTGGTGCAGGAAATACACTAGGATTAGTTTTATTAATGATGAAAAGTAAAGTGCCTCAATATCGAACAATAGGTAAGTTGTCTCTTATTCCGGGAATTTGCTCAATTAATGAACCAGTAATATTTGGTCTTCCAATAGTGTTTAATCCTATTTTAGGTATTCCATTTATTTTAACACCAATTGTTTCATTATTACTAACTTATGCTGCAGAAAATCTCAATATTATATCAAATGGTTATCTTGTAGATCCATCTTTCACACCATTTTTTGCTCAAGCATATTTGTCTAGTTTTGACTGGAGAAATGTAATTTTCACATTGGTGTTAGTAGTAATTAGTGTATTTATATACTATCCTTTCTTTAAAATACAAGAAAAAAATCAAATTCTTTTAGATAAAAATGGAGTAAAATAATATGAAAAAAATAATGTTAGTTTGTTCAGCTGGAATGAGTACTAGTATGTTGGTATCTAGAATGTTAAAAGTAGCTGATGAAAAAGATATAGAAGTTTCAATTTTTGCAAAAGCAGAAGCACAAGCAGAAGAAGTGTTAGAAACTGAAAAAATTGATTTAGTTTTATTAGGACCTCAAGTTAAGTTTTTGGAAGAAAAATATAAAGAAAAATGCTCTCAATTAGGTGTAAAATTCTCAATAATTAATATAATTGATTATGGTTCTATGAATGGTGCTAAAGTATTAGATGACGCATTAAATTTAATTTCAGAAGGTTAAAGTTATGAATGATGAACAAGTACAAACTGTTATGTCTATTATAATAAATGCAGGTGAGGCGAGAAGTAAATCATTAGAAGCTATTGAAAGTATCATTAAGAATGATAAGGAAAAATGTGAAGAGTGTTTGAAGCAAGCTCATTTATCTCTTGTAGAAGCTCATAATGATCAAACAAAATTAATATGTTTAGAAGCAAATGAAAGTGATGTACAGTTAAATCTAATAACAATTCATAGTCAGGATCATTTAATGACAAGTTTGGTAATAAATGATTTAACTAAAGAAATTGTAAAATTAACTGAAAAAGTAAACATGTTAGAAACTAAATTAAATACAAAAGTGTAAATTTTGTACAGTATTTGATTTTTCAAATAGTTAACTTATTTGAAACTACTTTAAAAAATATGCCCGTTGTAAAATAGAAATGATAATGCAGAATTATCAGAGGAATTAATTAATTTCAAGTTAATTAATTCCTTTTTTAGTTCAAAAAGTATTTTTTAATATAGTATTGGACGCAAATAATTCGCAAACGTAAGGTTTGTTGTCACAGAAAAAGTCATTTCTATTTTTATGTGAATTTATGAGATTTTTTTTTCGACAAAGAAATACTAGAATTACGGTGTACGATAAGAAAGTGAAAAAAGAAGAACTTGAAAATGAATATACAACAATATTTAGGAAAAAATATTCGAGTTACATTTATGGATGGTCATGTTTTAGAAGGACGTTGTCATACTTTTACGGAAAACTAGATACTGAAGAGGAATTATATGATGAAATAACAATAGAAACAAATATCCTTATGTTGGATTTAATGAGAGTGTTATAAAAGATATTGAAGTGATATAGTGCTTTAAAGTTATTTTTGTCATATAGCATTTTGAAACTAAAAATTTTCTTCAAAAAAGTCTGATTATTGGAGTATAATGAAGGAGAACTGTGATGTTAGACTGTAAGTTTAGTTCGACTAATGAGTTCATATTTTCGAAAGTGAGAAAAGATAATGCTACAAAATTTTAAACCATTAAACTCAGAGCAAAAATTAATTTTATTTTCAAACCTCGTGGTTTCTGCAATCATAACTATGATGTTAGCCTTTTTTATGAATCCAGGAGGTGATTTCTCAATATTAGGTTGGATAAGAAATCACCTATGGAGTATTTTGCCCGCATTTATAAATGTATTTGTATGGAATCATTATCAAATTCAATTAACTAATAAGAATTTTTTCTTTAAATTTCTTATTAGTTGGGTTCTAGTTCTTATAACAACGATCATCATGAAATTGATTCTTCTTTTGATTCTAGTAATAATCGTTTATTTCGTGTCCTATGGTCGGGATATTATGTAAGGATTCACTATTTCATTTTAGAATTAAAAATATTATACTATTTTTATTGAAGTAAAAGTTTATTATGGGGGTTATTTTATGTTTGGACAAAATGTTAATAAGTTAATCATTGTTTGTGATGAAAGTACACAAGAATATGCTAATTATTTAAGACAATTGGTTAGTTCCAAGGATGATGAAGAAAATGAAGTTGTAGGAACGAAAGATGGTTCTGTTGATGCGGTTGTTTGGTTAGAAAAAGATTATGTTGCAAATATGGCTACTATTTCTTCTAGCGAACATGTTCTTTTTATCGGTGAAAATAAAGTTAGTAAGACAGAAATTTCTAGCATGGACGTTAAATTTGATAAATATGGTTTAAAATATGGATGGCTAGGAAAAAGAGGGATGATGCTAGTATCTGAAATGATTGATACAGAAGAAAAGTATAAAGATTTTTTAGAATTTTGTAGTGGATATGAAAAAGAATTTGAAGAAGTTGTATTTAAAAAGGACTTATCAAAAAAACCGATAAAGGCTGTATCAAAAGTGGTAAAAAATAATCCCAAAGCTTTAATAGCTGCAGGAGCCCTTTTAGGATTTGTAACTCCAACTTTAACTTTAGCAACAGGTGCTGTTGTAGGTGTTTCTAAATTATTCAGTGGTCCAAATAAAAAAGAATTGAAAAATCAACAGTATAAAGCATTAACGGCCATTTTATATATGGATGGATTGACAGAATTCTTGGAGGGATAATGTATGAACGGTTTTAGAGAAGGGTATAAATTCTTTGAAACTCATGCGGCTAATTTCTATGGTTTTACAGATGGAGTAGAATATATCAATGCGATTAATGTTCAAATACAAAAATGTATTGAAAATCTTAATCAATTTAACTCTACTGGAGCAAGGGTTGATACATTAAAGGGAGATGTAGCTGAGTTTTGGCATGGTGGTACTTTTAATATTAATGCTGTGATTAATGATTCTAAGCATAGAGTCGAAGTCATTCGAAGTAATGCTTTTGCTTCTGCTGATATTATCGTAAAAAATTTAAATGCAAAATACAGCTTAAAATATTATAAAGATGGAATTTCAAGTGCTAAACAACAAGCTAAAAGTCTTTATCAAAGTTTTCGTGAATATCAAAGTAATGGAGGAAAGGATGATTGGCCTTCCTATTTGGAAAAACATAAACGACATTTTAAAAACAATCCCTCTTTTGAAACTCCAGTTTATCAAGAGCAAATGAGGCTTATTCCAACTGATCAAATGGAAGAAGCTGTTTCATATTTAAATAGGAAAATTATTGAAGAATCTGGAAAAAGACCGGAACAGGTTGAACGTTATGAGCAAACATTAAAATTTTTAACGGATAGAGTTCGTGATAATGAAGGGAATGAATCGATTCCTTTAACAGAAGAAGAATCTCGTGAACTTGCCAGATTAGTAAAAAATTCGGAATTGACTGCTGAAAAAATACATTTAACTACTGAAGAGTTAGTAAAATATAGACATATTCTTAGTAAAGCTTATAAAGCTGGATTAACTGCAGCAACAATTTCTATGGTATTAAAAATTGCTCCAGAAATCTGGAATGCCATTTATGTCCTAATTGAAAATGGTGAAATTGATCCAGAAGAGTTTAAAAAGATTGGTTTTGATGCAATTTCTGGATTTGGAGAAGGATTTATTAGGGGAAGTGTTTCTGCAGCAATTTTATCAAGTTGTCAGGCAGGTTTATGTGGGGCAACATTGAAGTCTATTGATCCAACAATAGTTGGCGCAGTTACTGTATTGGTAATAAATTCCATGAAGAATGCTTATCAAGTTTCAATAGGTAAAATGAAAAAAGAAGAACTTGTAAAAGAAATGGTTAGAGAAATGTTTGTGACAACCTGTTCTCTTTCTTTAGGAGCTGTATCTCAAGCATTCATCGAAATCCCTATATTTGGTTTTATGCTAGGTAGTTTTGTAGGTTCAATAGCTGGTTCAATCATTTATTCTGCATCTTATTCTCCAGTTTTAGCATTTTGTGTGGATTCTGGATTTACCTTCTTTGGTTTGGTAGAACAGAACTATGAATTACCAGAAGAAGTTTTGAAGGAAATAGGAATTGAAGTTTTTGATTATGAAAAATTTGATTATCATTCATTTGGATATCAAAAGTTTGAGTTTGGAAAATTTGAAACTAAAAATTTTGAATATCAAAAATTTAAACCTTACTTCTTAAGAAGAGGAGTTATCGGAGTAGATTGTATTGGATATGTATAATTTAAAAAATTAGATGGAATGAAACGATTGATAGTTAGTTCAAGAATTAGGGAAATAGAAATTGACTTTTCCAAGTGTAGTAAGGGACATCAGTAGACAAAAGGGCTCCTGCTACGAGGAAAAGTCATTTTTATTTTGAGTGTTTTTATGGAAGAGAGTTGTAAATAACAAAGATTTGAATTGAGTGAAAAACAATTTTAAAGAAATAAAAAAGCGGATCTTCTCTAGGGTGAGACAGTGCCGCAGACTGCTGAAAGACATTTTGAAAGTTTTCGGTTGTCAATCATACCACCGAATGTTAGAACTAATATTGGATACCGAAAAATACAAGACCAAATTCTCAAAGTATTCAATAAGTGATTCCCTTGAATAGGAGTACAGAGCAATCACTTTGACTTGAAGAATAATTGAGTTTTAAAAAAAGATATCCAACGTTTGTAGTCTAACAAAGGAAGAAATGCTTGTCAATTTGTAAAGATACTTGTGTGAGCTATTGTAAATGGTTTACGGAATTGTTTATATACGATAAAATTAAAATGAAATTTAATAGGAAAGGATCCGTTATGAAATTATTTAAACAACAAACCAAATTGGTATATGCCACAATTTTCTTTTTGCTCATCATTTCAATTATCGAATCATTGTTTAATTTTAAGTTATTACCGTATTTAAGAATCGTCGATCGTATCGTTTTTACGATGCTCTTATTCTTCTTTGCAGATAGTTTCTATTCAAGTAATAATAAAAAGAAATTCATGTTACACTTATTTATAATGAGTGTGGTCATGCCAGTTGTCATTCTTATAAATCGAACATTTTTTGATTTACTAACAAGGTTTGGTTTCAATGATATGGGGACTACATTCTTTAGAACGTTTGAATGGCTCATTTATAAAAATATCTTCACTACATTATTTATAATTGGTTTGTTAAATTATGGTTGGGATTTTCTAGTCGATGCTTATAAACATAAATCTGCATCTTCATTATTTAAAGGAATAGGAATGATTTTAACGCCTATTATTATAACGATTCCATTATTTGAAATAGGAATGACATTTGGACGGGCAAGAGCTTTTCCACCAATGTTAGAAGATATAGCTTCATTCATTTTTATAATAACACCTAGTCTTTTAACAGTCGGAGGTGGAGCAGCAGTAGTATTATTGGGTTGGTTGTTTTATATCTTTAGAGAAAAAAGAAAGATTCAAGCTCTAATTTTATTCATCTTCAGTATTCTTATTTTTCTCTTATATCCATCTAGATTTGACTGGATGAGGGTATTTGCAATCGTTCCGTTATATTACTATAATCGTATGAAGTTAAGCCAAGAAAGGAGAGAGAAATAGTATGATTCAACAGTTTAAAAGACTGACACGACAACAGAAAAGTAATACTGTTTCTGTTTTTTTAGTTTCAGCATTGATTACGATGATTTTTGCTAGAATTCATATATTAAAAGAAGGTGATTTTGATTTTACTATTTTAGGATGGATGAAAGTACATTTCTGGAGTATTATTCCAGCCTTTGCTAGTGTTTGGATATTGAAATGGACAAAATTAGAATTGATAGAGGGAAATTTCATCGTTAAAGGATTATTGAATTGGTTTCTAACTATAGTCGCTACGATATTAATAGAACTTTCCTTTGTACTGATTTTCTATTTATTGATCTACCTACTGTATAGTTTTTAATGGAAGAATAAAGAGTATAAAAATAAATCAAAAAATGAAGTGACCCCAAAAAGTCTATCTTTTTGGGGTCACTTTATAATGGAAAGAATTCTTTATATAAAATACTTTACAAAAAAAAGTAAACTGTTATAATGAACGTATAGGTAATGCAAACGTTTGCCTAAAATTAAAAAATAAAGGAGATTTGAATGATGAAAGAGACATTCAAAAATATATTGTCTTTCGAGTTTTGGCAAAAATTCGGTAAGGCTTTGATGGTGGTTATCGCTGTTATGCCAGCGGCTGGATTGATGATTTCAATCGGTAAGTCACTTGCATTGATTGACCCAAACCTTGCTCCCCTAGTTATTACTGGTGGCGTACTAGAGCAAATCGGTTGGGGAGTTATCGTTAACCTTCATATTTTATTTGCCTTAGCTATTGGAGGAAGCTGGGCTAAAGAACGTGCTGGTGGTGCTTTTGCTGCTGGTCTTGCCTTCATTTTAATTAATCGTATCACTGGTACCATCTTTGGTGTATCAGGAGCTATGTTGAAAGATCCTCAAGCAATGGTAACAACTCTGTTTGGAGGTTCAATTAAAGTTGCTGATTACTTTATCAGTGTTATGGAAGCTCCAGCATTGAACATGGGTGTGTTCGTAGGGATTATCTCTGGTTTTGTGGGGGCTACTGCTTTCAACAAATACTACAACTTCCGTAAACTTCCAGATGCACTTTCATTCTTTAACGGGAAACGTTTTGTACCATTTGTAGTTATTCTTCGTTCAGCAATTGCTGCAATCGTACTTTCAGTTTTATGGCCACTTGTGCAAACAGGTATCAATAATTTTGGTATTTGGATTGCCAACTCACAAGAAAATGCTCCAATCCTTGCACCATTCTTATATGGTACTTTGGAACGTTTGCTATTGCCATTCGGTCTTCACCATATGTTAACTATCCCAATGAACTATACAGCTCTTGGTGGTACTTATGAAATCTTGACAGGTGCAGCTAAAGGCACTCAAGTATTTGGTCAAGATCCACTATGGCTTGCATGGATCACAGACCTTGTGAATCTTAAAGGTACAGATGCAAGTCACTACCAACAATTATTAAATACTGTTCATCCAGCTCGTTTTAAAGTTGGACAAATGATCGGTTCATTTGGTATCTTGATGGGTGTGCTTGTTGCTATCTACCGTAACGTTGATAGTGACAAGAAACATAAATACAAAGGTATGATGATTGCAACTGCTCTTGCAACATTCTTAACAGGGGTTACTGAGCCAATCGAATACATGTTTATGTTTATCGCAACACCTTTATATCTTGTTTATTCACTAGTTCAAGGTGCAGCGTTTGCTATGGCTGACGTAGTGAACTTACGTATGCACTCATTTGGTTCAATCGAGTTCTTAACTCGTACACCAATTGCGATTAGCGCTGGTATCGGTATGGATATTATTAACTTCATTTGGGTAACAGTTCTATTCGCAGTAATTATGTACTTTATCGCAAACTTCATGATTCAAAAATTCAACTACGCAACTCCAGGAC
>ERZ772956.1544-NODE-1544-length-15528-cov-32.448459_pt1 | contig 15528 bp, 17 predicted proteins | sample MGYA00580683_ERZ772956 | MGnify/ENA primary metagenome ERZ772956 (study PRJEB29015, sample SAMEA2738077) | human oral metagenome | biome: human oral; feature: human-associated habitat; material: saliva | place: China | collected 2212 ... | reverse complement strand
GAATATCCGCAGTTGGAATATATACGTACTTATTCTTAGCGCACATCTTCTTGATGGCACTGTTGAATTTCTTGTAGTAGCTAATCGATTTATTCTTTGCCATTGCCGCATCGGTAGGTGACGATATACCACAAACGCAAATCTTCGTCTTAGGTGAAGCCTTGTGGAACGCCTTTAACCTTGCTTCATACTTCTTGATAAATGCCTTTTCATCGCCTCTGTAATTACCCATGTCGTTCATACCAAAAGCAAAGAATGCGGTGCTTGGATAAGTTCCCGCTGCACTCGAGAATAAATCATCTCCAGTCATTACGCTTGAACCAATCTTGCTAAATACCTGATCATCACTCAGCCAGCCGTACACACTGAGCCCCTCAGTAACCGAGTCACCGACAACGATACTGCCCTTGAACTTGCTCATGTATCTCGCCTTGTTGCTCTGCCCATTTGCAGACACCTCTCCGCCGAGTGCCGAAACAGCTTCTTCAACGCTAGTTACAGAGCTCTTCTGTATAGCCTCAACACTTTTCTTATTCCTCTCAATCTCATCCTTTCCTACCGGAACCTTGCGGTTGAACTTCAGTAGGTTGAATAAAAAAACGACAAGAAAAAGCAGCAAGATGATGCTTGCTACTTTATTCTTATCCATGTCTTTGATATATTCTTTTGCTACATTTGCAGCCTGCTTATTATTTTTAACTCTAGCCATGTTTCCCCTTCTAGGTAATTTCTTTAGATTATATAGTACCACCTATACAACCTTTTTGTGGCTATTTTTTTTAATCTAATTCATGAAAAATTTTAAGCCTTTTTGAGCATTCTATAGAATATGGTTCCGTACTTATTTACGATCTCTATTACCATGAATCCCATCGCAATTCCGAGGCAGTTAAGAACTAGCTGCTTACCTTCGCTCGCCGTCTCCTTAGGCATATCCATTACCATCGCATACATTACGAAGTAGAGGTTATTTCCCGGTACCAAAGGAAATGCGCACACGCTCTGGAAGATAGTAGCAGGAGCTTTGTTGACTCTCGCCATAACCTGCGCATAGCCCGCTACAAATATAGCACTGATAAGAGTTGCCAAGAAGTAATTATGGAGAATTCCATCTGTGATTACGTACATTCCCCATGTGCAAAACGCACCTATTCCGCAGAACATAACCTGCTTACCTTTAACATTGAACCATAGACCGAAGCCCACGCAGGCAGCGGTACATGAAATAAACTGTATTATAAGGCTTGGATTTAATTCGGTCATCTTAGAATACCCCCTTGAATAGTAGAATTGCTGAAGCTATACCGAAGGCAATTCCAGCTGCTCCGATTATAGAATTCGAAATATTAAGTATTCCGGCAAGCGTATCCTTGTGCAGTAGGTCGCTGATTCCGTTAGTAAAACCGAGCGCGCTGACGAGGAGCATTACTACACCAACGGTTATGTTACCTGACTTCTCTGCAAATCCAACATGCACAGAGAGGATGATAAATACTTCTGTAATAAAGGACTGAATAAAGTTGGAAATCAGAGGATTGTTCTCTGTAGATGCCAATCTTCTACCAAGGAAAACGATAATTATAGCTGAGAATACAGCGATGATTGAGTCGTTAATACCACAGTTGAAGAATACACCGAAGCCCGCTCCGCCGAGGATTCCTGCTAGGTATTCCAGGTATGCTGGCTGCGGTGTTCTGTTCAGAACTTCTTGCAACATCTCCTCAATCTTGTCTGGCTCTGGCTTCTGGTGACATACTCGTCTCGACAAGTTGTTAAGATAGTCGAGCTTATCGAAGTTAACTGAAGTCGAAGGTATATGTCTAATCTGAGTTATGATATTTCCATCAGCTGTCTCAACAGTTGCCTGAATGTTGCTGTAGATAACCCAGATATCTGCGTGCGTGAAGCCGTAACTCTTGCACATTCTGTACATGCTGTCCTCAACTCTACTAACATCGGCACCTGCACGAAGCATCTCTCTGCCGATGTTAAGAATTTCTTTTAAAATCCTCTTGTAATCCATTTCTGTCCTTCCTTAATAAAATAAATATTATTTAAACGCCTTGAATCGCGTCCATAAACGCCGGAATTAGCTGTTTCTTACGTGATAGCAGCCCTTCGATCCTGAAGCCACCCTCTGTAGGTGTCGCTTCCTCAAATGCATTCATTATCATCTCTCGTGCATGCTCGCCGGCATACAGCATCTCTGATGATGAATGTTTGATGTCTGTTAGCAAGAAGAATACCATCGAAACCTTATTCTTACCGCACTCGTGCTCCATTAGCGGAAGCAGCATCTCCTTGATATTACTAAGCTCGCCCTCATTCATCGAACTGATCTGTCCAACTCCGAAGCTTGAGTTTCCGAAAGTGAACTTCTTATAATCCTGATAGAAAATCTCTTCAGCTGACTTATCCTTGAGGTCTGATCCAGCCTCGAACATCTCTGCTGCAAAAGACTCTATGTCTATACCCGCAATTAACGCGAGCGCACCAGCCGCCATCTTGTCCTGTGTCGTACATGTCGGCGATCTGAACATCAGTGTGTCAGAGACTATTGCTGCACAGAGTAGCCCTGCGATATGCTTAGGCAGTTCAATCCCTCGCTCTATGTACATCTGATATAAAATAGTAGCGGTACAACCAACAGGCTGCAGGTTGAAAAATATCGGCTGCAGAGTCTGAATAGTTCCTAATCTGTGGTGATCTACAATCTCGATAATATCCGCATCGTCGATATTATCTACCGCTTGTGATTTCTCGTTATGATCTACGAGAATTACCTGCTTCCTCCTTATGTTGAGGAGGTTCCGCCTCGAAACTGTTCCCACGTAGCGCCCTTTGCTGTCTGTAACAGGGAAGGCTCTATGTCTCGTAGCACCCATCTCTGCCTTTACGCTGTCCGTATAATCATCTAGCTTAAAGCCCTCGATTCCATCAGAAGTCATAAATGCCTCTAGCGGTACACTCTTGTTTATCTCTCTAGATACCGAGAAAGTATCGAGCTCCGTCTCAATGACTACGGCACCTTTCTCATTGGCGAGTTCGGAAACTTCCTTAGATGCCTTTGCACCAAGACACAGTATGATACATCCTGCCCCAGCTTCGAGCGCTCCAATCTGGTTTTCTTTGCGGTCTACCAAGATTACTAGATCATGCTCCTGAACGACGCCCTGCATCCTCTCTACGAGGGCTGCTCCAACTAGTACCTTTCCTTGATCAAAATGCCTGCTGCCATCCCCCACAGTAATCTGTCCATCTATAGTTGCTGCAATGTCGCTAAATCTAGGTGACGTGCTAGAAAGGAATCCGCTGCTCTCCGCATCCATGAATGTACGGGCGATATCACCCTTCGTGATAAGTCCAATGACTTTGTTGTTCTCCGTAATCGGCTGAGTGACAGCTTCGCTCTTACCCATGATTCCCCAAGCTTCCTTGATAGTCATCTCTTTGGGTACACCTGGCGTATGACGAATCTCCATGTCTCTAACCTGTGTAGCAACATTGTCTACGTATTCGGGCACATCTATCCCGAACTTCTCAAGGACAAACTGCGTCTCGCCATTAATTTCTCCAGCTCGACGCGCCACATAGTTATTGGTGTTCGTAATTCGATTTTTGATCTCAGCATAGGCAATCGCTGAGCATATTGAATCTGTATCTGGATTCTTATGTCCAATTATTATAATCTTTTTATCAGATTTCACGGTTACCTCCTGACATCTTATAAATAGGCAACGCCACACTCATGTGAGTGCGGCGAATCTTCGCATATAACTGCACACAGCCGCTAAAGCAACTGCTTAGTAGTCATTACTACTTAATGGTAATAGTCTTGATTACCTGATCCTCGTTAGGCTTATCCATCATGTTGCGTGGAACTGAAACGATGCGGTCTGCCTCATCCATCCCCTCTGTAACCTTACCGAATGCAGCATACTGACCGTCGAGGTGTGGTGCATCTTCAACCATGATGAAGAACTGGGAGCCAGCCGAGTTAGGATTCATAGATCTAGCCATAGAGAGAACACCTCTTGAGTGCTTAAGATCGTTCTTGAATCCATTTGCTGAGAACTCACCAGGAATGCTGTATCCAGGACCACCCATGCCTGTTCCATCTGGGCATCCACCCTGAATCATAAACCCTGGAATAACTCTGTGGAAAATCAGTCCATCATAGAAGCCCTTCTCGCAGAGTTCTACGAAATTCTCAACTGATTTAGGTGCGATATCCTCGTAGAGTTCACCGCTCATCGTTGCACCATTTTCCATCTCGATTACGAAATTCTTCATCTATATCTCCCTTGTTTCTATACAAAATTTAATTGCTAATTTGTTCAACTTTATTAATTTTACATCATGCATTTGCTTGCCGCAAGGTACAACAGGCTTTGTTTATAATTAATCATTCTTTGGCGTATTTTCAGTAATTTTTAGCCCAGTTTCAGCTACAAAAGCAGATTAATAAGCCCCAGCACGAACCCAATTAGTGCACCGAGATTGACAATAGTATTGAGTTCCTTTGCCATGACCTCCATGACCATATTTTCAAGCTGCTCGACTTCCATATCTTCGATTTTCTGTCTGACCATGCCTGCTATATCCATTTTTGCAATTAGTACTGGGATAGCAGCCTTGACTGTATTCCTATAAATCTCTCGCACCTTATCCTGAAGCTCATCGTCGCTCACACCATTGCTTGTTATCATGTCATAGAAGTTCTCACCGCGCAGTTTATCCATGCTGCGGCTAACCTCTGGGGCCAAGAAGTTATAGCAGTGCTCATCGACATATCTTCCGATATTATCTGCAATCGCACCAAGTATTCCATCTACCATCTCGGTGTTTATAAACATGCCTATCATAGAGCCGCCTAGCTGCTCACCGATTATCTGGCCGCCCTTGACCTTGATAATATCTGCAAAATTGATGCTCTTAACCGCATCCGCCATTCGTTCTGTAACCGCATAGTCGATATTTGTCTTAATAGCCTCATACTCCTCTTCAGAAGATGAAATCGCTCTGAATCCATTATCGATGTCTGACTTCAGAATATTCATAACGCGTATGACAACAGCGTTCTCAGCTTCGCTGTCAAGTGCCTTGCTCTCGATATCTTCGCTCGTGACGAGGTGGTTCGAGATAACGTCTCCAACGGACTTTGCAAGTCTAGACTTGCCCTTTGGTATAGCTCCAGGTGTCAGAGGAACCTTGTGGCCGAAGATGTATTTCTCACGGCGCGGTCTAAACAGCATCTTGACCGCAATATAATTGGTACAATATCCTATAAGCGCTCCGATTAACGGGGCAGCAATATATTTAAACATCGTTAAAACCTCCAGTGCATACGAACGAAATTATATCACTAACTAGACGTTATTTGCATAATAATGTAAGATATTTCAGTAATTTATTGTAGTATTTAATAATGATTTGTGCTGGCAATTTACGGTGCAAAACACGGGGTTCGAGTCCCCTGCGAGTATATGATTAATCAATTTTCAAGAAGTGAATTAATATATGGAAAAGATGCAATTGAGCGACTGAAAGGCTGCCGAGTTGCGATTTTTGGCGTCGGCGGTGTAGGTGGCTACGTAGTGGAGGCTCTTGCTAGAGCTGGAATCGGTGCTCTTGACATAATCGATAACGACGATGTTAGCCTGACAAATATAAACAGGCAGATAATCGCCACTCATGATACTATCGGCGAAAGCAAGTTAGCCGTATGTGAGGCTCGAATTAAAATTCTGAATCCAGACTGTAAAGTGCGTGGACACCAGATGTTCTACTTACCGGAGACTGCTGGGCATTTTGACTTCACGGAGTATGACTACGTTGTGGATGCTGTAGACACTGTGTCGGCAAAGCTCGACATCATAGAAAGATGCAAAAGCGTGGGAATTCCGATAATTTCCTGCATGGGGTGCGGAAACCGCATAGATCCTACGAAGCTAGCGATTATGGACATCGCCAAGACCTCGATGGATCCGCTAGCCAAGGTTATGCGCAAGGGTCTCAAAGATAGGCGTATCAAGGATGTAAAGGTTCTGTGCTCCAGCGAGGAGCCTATCGTGCCGATTATTCCAGAGGGTGAAGCGGCTGAACGTAAAGGTACAGCCGGCAGAGTGGCTCCTGGCTCAACTCCATTTGTCCCTGCTGCTGCAGGGCTTGCAATAGCTAGTGAAGTCGTGAAGGATCTCACGGGCTTCGATTCACAAAAACGAACAAAAGGTGGACGCTAGGTCCACCTTTTTCTATACACAGTTTTATTTACCATATCACCAAAATTACTTCTGGCAATGTGAGCAGTACACACTGCTCCTTCCAGCAACAACAGTTCTCTCAAGTTCACTTCCACACTTAGGGCAAACCTCTCCTGCATGGTTATAGACCTGTAGAAATGGGGTGTTTCTATAATCTGTCCCCTTCCCAGCCAGGTAGTCCTCTTCAGAAATCTGATTCTTGTCTATCATGAACTTCATCATCTTCGGAATCTCGCTAGCCAGCACATGCCACTCTCTATCGGTTAAAGAGCTACAAGCTCTAGTCGGTACAATGCCGCATCTGTATAGGGCTTCGTCGGTGTAGATATTTCCAAGTCCTGCGATAACGCTTTGGTCGAGAAGCCCCGTCTTGATAGCTGATTTTCTTCGCTGTAGATGCTCCTTCAGATACTCTCCAGTAAGAGTTTCGTCTGTCGCCTCTGCTCCAAGTTGCCCGATGCCTGTTTCTCTAAATTCGGCACCCGTCGTTATGGCCCACATACCTCCAAACTGCCTCTGGTCGATATAACGGAGCTCCTTCTCGGCACCATTTTCATCTCTGAGCTTAAAAACGATATGCGTATGCTTCAAATCCTTATAATCTGGTGGTGTAACGAGCAGAACTCCCGTCATGCGGTAGTGAGCCACAAGCTTAAGCTCCTCTGGCGCACCTTCGTGCTTCGGTACAGTCATGTTGAAAATAAGGAATTTGCCGCGGCGGAGTATGGTGCTGAACTTACTGCCAATTACGAGTTTCTTGAACTCTTTGGGACTGTAATTCTTGATACTCTTCGCCAGTCTCACCTCGATATCTTCAATTGTGCAGCCCCTTAGCTGTGGAGCGAGAACCCTTCTCGCGGTTTCAACCTCTACTAGTTCAGGCATCCTTTCCTCCTTGATTGCTTTATAGCTCGAATTGCTAACTGTGCTCAAAACAACAGTTAATGTACGAATATTGAAAATGCTCAAATGCATCGAAGATTTTCTCTATATTTTCATATAATAAAATAGCCGGTGCAGATTGGCAACCTGCCTCATGCACCAACTAGTTTTAGTTATATCTCGCGCCTTCCTTCCATCGCCTTGAGAAGCGTAACTTCATCGGCATACTCTAGGTCTCCACCTACTGGAATACCGTGTGCAATTCTCGTCACCTTGATGCCAGACGGTTTTAGCAACCTAGCTATGTACATGGCAGTCGCCTCACCCTCGATATTAGGGTTCGTTGCCACGATTATCTCGTCGATCTCGTCGTGCTGCTGGAGCCTAGTAATCAGCGATTTGAGATTGATGTCATTAGGACCGATACCCTCTACAGGCGAAATAGCACCGTGAAGGACATGGTACAGCCCTTTAAATTCCCTGATTCGCTCCATAGCTATCACATCCTGCGGCGTTTCGACTACGCAGACCTTAGTCCTATTTCGCGACTCATCACTACAAATCTCGCATGGATCGGTATCTGTCAGATTACCGCAGACTGAACAGTAGTGAAGGCTTCTCTTTGCATTCACGATTGAATTTGCAAGGGAAGTAGCCTCGCTCTCCTCTAGTGCTAGAATGTGGAATGCTAAACGCTGTGCAGTCTTGCCCCCAATGCCTGGCAGCTTAGACAGCTCATTTATTAACTTGTTCAGTGGCTTTGGATACTGCCTCATCTGAACGCCTTTCTACATTCCAAACCCAGGGATGTTAAGTCCACCTGTCACTTTACCCATCTCGTTCTCGGCGATTGCATCAATCTGGCGCATGCCCTCGTTTACAGCCGCCATGATGAGGTCCTGAAGCATTTCAACATCATCCGGATCTACAACATCTCTATCGATAACCAGTTTTGTGATCTCCTTGTTGCCGTTTACAGTTACCTCAACCGCACCGCCACCCGCAGTTGCAGTTGTCTCCTGCTCAGCTATAGAAGCCTGTGCAGCCTCCATGTCGCGCTGCATAGCCTGAAGCTGCTTCATCTGCTGCTGCATGTTACCAGCACCACCGCCGCCAACCTTCTTTTTCTTACCTGCTCTCATTCCTTTGCCCATGATTGTTTCCTCCAATATTTGTTACTTTATGTCTATCTTATCTACGCCAAAAAAGTCAGCCACATCCCTCGCCACTTCCTCGGCTATCTCGTCTTTTTCTTCTGCCGCCTCGATTAGCTCATCATCGAATCTCGGAAGGCTTGGTTCGTCCGCCTGGCTAAGAGCTCGCGCATCTGCAGGATTGTACTCTACCACTCGCAGAGTAATATAGAACTTATCTCCATATAAGGCCTTAGTTATCCTGTTCAGTTCATTTAGAGCATCATCAGCCATAAGACTCTTAGTCTTCTTAACCTCTACTGTAAGTTCGCTACCGTGTAAATCGACTAGCCTCGTGTACTTCGCAACCATAGCCATAAACATGGCATCCGCTCTCGCCATCTGGTCACAGATTCTATCCCACATCTCATCGAGGTTTTGATTAGCTTCAAATTCCACGATATGTCTATCTGGTGGTGCCCCCTCGAGCGGGTTGAATTTCCGTTCGAATAGAGGCTGCGGTTCCTCGGTTTCTTGCGTACTCTGAATGGTATCGTTTGTCTGGTGCTGATCTTGAAGCTCACCGGCATCAGCAGCTTGTGTTCCCACCTTCTGAACGTCCCTTTGCGAAGCTTCCGTGCTCCCTGCTGCCGGTCTCTTCATCTCTCGTGCTTCACTCGGCTCTGATGCAGTTCCTGACTGCGGCCTTGTAGTCCGTGTGCTTATCGATATATTTGAGTTTATCCGAGCTGGCTCTGCTTTGACCTCAGTTCCCTCGCCTACAATTAATTTAATCACAGATGTCTCCAGCAAAATCCTCGGCATAGTCGAAAACTTCGCCTTATTGACGGTGTCCGAAAGCAATCGAATACCATAGTTTATCGCTTCATCGCTAAGTGCTTTTGCCTGCTTGGCGATTCTCTCAGTGTTCTCCAGAGAAGCATTTACAAGCTCTGACGGATCCTGCACGTACTTGCAAATCATCAGATTTCTATAATGCAGTAGCCAATCCGCAAGCAGCTGCTTAGCATCCTTGCCTATCCTAACCATGGCATCTATATCAGATAGCGCAGTTCCCGCATCACCAGTTCTAATCGCATCAGTGAGCTGCAGGTAAAATTCATCTCCCGCGCCACCCGTGTACTCCAGAACCAGCTCTCTGGTTATCAGTTCATCACCTGCATTGATACACTGCTCGAGCAGGCTGAGCGCATCTCGCACGGAGCCATCTGCCTTGCGGGCAATTACTGCTAATGCATCCTCTGCTATGTTGATTGACTTCTTCTGGCAAATTCTTTTCATGCCTTCCAGAAGGTCATTTTCCGAAACATGCCTGAAGTTCAGCGTTAAGCATCTTGATTTTATCGTCGCTTTAATCTTCTCCGGGTTGGTCGTCGCCAGTATGAATATTACGTGTGCTGGTGGTTCCTCTAGTGTCTTGAGGAACGCATTTTCCGCCGAATCGGTGAGCATGTGCGCCTCGTCTATGATGTAGACCTTGTACTTTCCAACGGTTGGTGGATATTGCACTGATTCGGTAATCTGCCTTAGGCTCTCCACACCATTATTAGATGCCGCGTCCAGCTCTACTACATCGAGGAATCTACCTTCTGTAATCGCCCTACAATTAGTGCACTCACCACACGGTAGGTCTACGCCGGGCTCGCTGCAGGTGCAGTTAACTGCTTTTGCAAGAATCCTCGCGGTCGTCGTCTTACCCGTGCCTCGGGTGCCCGCAAACAGATACGACTGGCTCACCGTGCCCTTCTTGATCTGATTGCGAAGTATCTTCACAATATGCTTCTGTCCGATTATCTCTTCAAAGCGTTCCGGCCTTTCAGACCTATATAGTGCCAGATGCATATCGTACCTCCTCGTAGTAATCGGATGCGTCTCACATTACGCAACCCCATATATTAATCGAGCTCTTAGACACCTTGCGATCGGTAGGAGGCGAATCTGCGGCACATGAGATGTCCCGCTTAATGCTGCTTCCTCTCGGACCTGACATGGTTCACAGTATCCCATTGCGCAGGACCCCCTACAAACCGCAAGCTGCCTAAGAGCACTTGAATATTATATTATCTATATTAACTAGTGTCAATTAGACATGAATAAGAAATATGTAGCTTTACAATAGATTATCTGCACCAAGTGTAGGTGCAATTGAGACTTCATCAATAGTAAGAATTTATGCTAGCCTTGTTACCATCTATTGTGCTCATATTATCAAGGTTTGATATGGATTCAGAACCTAGACCCTGTGTAATATCCATTATTGATGACGCCACGCTATTAAGAGCTGCTTCTTTTATTTTAATTTCTCCGCTCATTAAAGCCTCCATTAATCTAGCTCGTATAAAACTTTGCCAGAGTTGTTGATGTAGTAATAGTTTGCATGTCCGTACTTCATAGCGTTGGCATGATTTTCATTAGTTCCCCATTCTTCAATAAGAATGTGATCACCTATTGCAGCTGCAACACTAATGTGCATACCTGGTTTTTCATATATGACAATTTCTTTCCCTGAATTAATATCGTACATATATACTTTTGATTCATCAGCAGACACATAATATATTTTATCTTTTTCCAAAACAGAATTTTGCGCAAATCCAATACCCTTAGATTTGTCTATAATAACTTTTGTTTCCCATTTATTATTCTTTTTTTCTGCTTTACATAATGATAGGCCATTGTCTCCCAGAAACCAGATATTATTTTTCACTATTCCTAAAACTCCATTAACGGAATCTACGTCACCACTCCACGTACCAATCTCTAATTGTTCGTTTGAATTCTTTAAAAATAAATCAGTACGCCTATTATTAATCTTTAATTTTGTTAAATAAGACGCTTCAGTAAACCAGTATAAGTTTCTGTTCATCTTATCAATTCCTACAAATTTATCACACTCCAGTCCACTCACATTTCTTTCTTTCCCATTTACTAGCGAAATTCTCGATAAAGAGTTATCTTTACTCGGGAAATACATCCAATCATCTATTACCATATGAGGAGCTTCACATTTCTTTTTTATTAATTTTACATTTTTACCATCAAAATCTGATGAGTATATATCGTAATAAAATTCTTGATAATTTTTACCTTTTGATTTTGCATATATAATCGATTTTTTATAAATAAATAAGCTACCAGAATTCTTGTCTCCTACATCACTCATCAACAAGGTCTTTTCGCCACTTTTTTTATTGATTCTAAATAATTGGCAGCTATTATTGCTTCTATTCACATAGAATATATAGTCGCTATTTTCAGCAATTGAGCAACCATATCTTAACCTATATCTATTGTTTAGAGCGGCACTTACGCTGTTGCCGAGTTTTTGAGGCACGTAGTCGTCTCTTGAAATCCAAACAGCTAAAATGATTATGCTTGCTGCCACAATAAAAAGCGTTACAATTGCTTTTTTTAATAACTTCTTAGTTTTTAACATATCTTCAACCCTTGTTAATCTAACTCATATAAAACTTTGCCGGAGTTATTAATGTAGTAGTGCTTACTATTATTGTTGTCAATCAGTTCACCTTTTGAATCTGCACCCCATTCCTTGATAATAAGATTATCTCCAGAGGCACTATATACACCATAACACTTCCCATAATTCTTATATATGGTGACATCTTTTTCTGTTCGTGTGTCGTACATGTGAATCTCTGATTTGTCTGATGAAGTGTAATAGACTTTTTCTTTTTCAAAAGCAACACCAAAATCAAATTTAATATATGGATTCCTTATAACCTTAGTAGTTTTCCATTTGCCGTCTTTTTTCATGGCCTTACATATCTCTATATTACCATTTTGCGCATTTATACCATAAAACCAAATATCCCCTTTATCTATACCTATAACTTTTGTATATGTGTAGTTATGATCTAGGATACCCTCGTCTATATCACGTTTTAGGGAGTCAAGAAATGAAAACTCTTTTATAGAACTTCTTAAAAATAACGCTAATCTCCTGCTATTAATTTTTATCCCTACAAAATTATAGTCATTGATAAAACTATCAAAATATATCTCTCCCTTTTCGGAGTTCATCCCAATATAATCATTGCACAAATATTTATTCACTACCTGTTTCTTACCAGAATTCAGCGAAATACGAATAAGTCCTTTTTCTAAATTAGTGCAATAAAGCCAATCATCTACAATAGTTATGTTTGAATACACATTTTTTTCAATCACCTTTTCTTTCTTACCATCAATGTTGCATGAGTAAATGTCGTATTGCTTTCCGTTTTTTGCAGGCTTTACATAAATTATGGATTTATTATATAAGCAAACTTGGTTATGATCTTTATCCCCGCTTTTTATATAAATGGACCTTTGTCTCATGTTCCGCTTGTTTAAGCAAACAAAAGCTTTCAATCCATCATCACTCTTTTTGCCATAGATAATGTATTGATCATTTTCGGTAAGCACTAGGTCGTATAGTGGATTCCGATTCATTTCAGTAACACTTGCACTATTACCTAGTTTTTGAGGCACGTAGTCGTCTCTTGAAATCCAAACAGCTAAAATGAATATGCTTGCCGCCACAACAGAAAGCACTAATGCTGCTATTTTTAATAACTTTTTAGTTTTTACCATTTCTTTGACCTTTGTTAATCCAGCTCGTATAAAACTTTGCCGGAGTTGTTGATGTAATAATGCCTTGCTGATTTATCCTCCACAGACTCATAATAGTTTACATGGTTGTCGTCTTTCTTCCATTCCGAAATAAGAATATTATCACCTATTGCTGCTAATACCTTAATATTTTTATTTGTAGTCCTATATATTTCACTACTCTTTCCCGTGTTGATATCATACATGTAAACCGTTGTCTCATCTGAATTCATATAATATACTTTATTTTTCTCAAGAGCTGAGTTAAGCAGGAAGGAAATTCCTTGAGCTTTTCCAATAATAACCTTTGTCTTCCACTTGCCATCTGCTATTTTTGCACTGCATAGTGAGTGTCCGTTATCTCCAAGGAGCCACAGTTCTCCTTCATTTACACCCAAAATTCCAAATATGTTTTTTGCATCTCCACTCCATCTCTTGTTGCTTAAATTTGTACTTTGATTTTTTAGAAAAAACTTTGTGCGCCTATTATTTATTCTAATTGCTATAATCTTGCGAAAATCTTTATCAAAATACAAGTTATTATCTTTCTTATTGATTCCAATAAACCGTTCACAGATTTTATTATTAACTGTTTGTTCCTTTCCGTTTATTAATGACACTCTCGACAATCCCCCCTTATCATTAGGAACGTAGAGCCAATCATCAATCACCATATGAGGACTATTGCATTTCTTTTTTATAAGTCTTTTGTTTTTACCATCAAAGTTACATAAGTAGACATCATAGTAACCTTTACCTTTTGCTTTTGTATATATAATTGATTTTTTATGCACAAATAAAACAGAGCTGTCTCTATTACCTACGTTATTCTCAATTAGCTTTTTTCACCAGTATGTTTATTAATGCAGTATAGTGGCAGATCATTGTTAATTTGATTCACATAGAAGATATACTTATCATTTTCTGTAATCGAACAAGAAGTACTGTAGCGATTATTTAACGCCGCACTTACACTATTCCCCAATTTCTGAGGCACGTAGTCATCTTGCGAAATCCAAACAGATAAAATAATTATGCTTGTTGCCACAACAGAAAGCACTAATGCTGCTATTTTAAATAACCTCTTAGTTTTTACCATTTCTTTGACCTTTGTTAATCTAGCTCGTATAAAACCTTGCCTGAATTGTTGATGTAGTAGTGCTTACTGCTATTGTTGTGAATCGGCTCTCCGTTTGCATCCACATCCCATTCCTTGATAACAAGATTATCCCCAGTCACAGCTTCTACACTTACATACTTTGCCGCTTTTCTATATATTTCCAAATCCTTACCTGATTTAATATCATACATATGGATTGTTACTTTATCAGAAGATGTGTAGTAGAGTTTGCCGTTCTCAACAGCAGTGCCAAAGTCAAAATCAACATATGGATTTTTAATTACTTCTTTCGACTTCCACTTCCCTGATTTGTATTCCGCCTTACATATAGCAGTTGAATTATCATTTCTTAATAATCCACTAAACCAAATTTCATCGTGGTGTATTCCTATTACATCTATTAAACCAAACCCACAGCTTGGAACATCCGTGTGTTTAAATTTGTATTTGAAGCCTGATAGCGAAATCACCTCTGCATTGCATTTTAATCTAGCAGCAAGTCTTCTATTATTAATCATATTATCTATTACAAGCATTGGATTTGATGTATCCATAAAGCAAACTGAACCTCTCTTCGCCCGATAACCTACGAACGAGCCACCTATGCTTTTGTTTATTTTCTGCTTCTTACCAGATAATAGTGAGATGCGCATAAGACCTTTATTATGTTCTGTACAATATAGCCAATCATCTATTATGATCATATCGGGATACATATTCTTCCCTAACAGCTTTTCTTTTTTTCCATGCATGTCGGACATATATATATCGTATTCTCTTTTGTGCTTTGCTACTTTTGTATAAATGATTGATTTTTTATATAAGTTTATTGGGTTGTAATGTTTATCCCCATTCTTAATATTGAGAAATTCCTTTTTTCCCGTTTTCTTATCAATGCATATCAAGAGATTTTTATCTGCATCTTCTTTTTTTCCGTAAATGATATATTTCTCATTTTCGGCAATAGAAAAATCAGATAGTGATTTACCATTGTTCTTTGCCACACTTATGCTACTGCTAACTCTTTTAGGTGTGTAATTGTCATTGCTAATCCAAGTAACTAGAGTGCAACAAGCAACTATAAATAATAATAGTATTGTAGCAATTATTATATTTCCCTTTTTAACTAGTTTTGCTCCACTCATTTGCAGCCTCCATTAGTCTAGCTCGTACAAAACCTTGCCTGAGTTGTTGATGTAATAATGCCTTGCTGATTTATCCTCCACAGACTCATAATAGTTTACATGGTTGTCGTCTTTCTTCCATTCCGAAATAAGAATATTATCACCTATTGCTGCTAATATCTTAATATTTTTATTTGTAGTCCTATATATTTCACTACTCTTTCCCGTATTGATATCATACATGCAGACTGTTGTCTCATCTGAATTCATAGATATCTCGAGATTCTCCCGTATTTTATGACTCATCTTAAAAACTCTGATTTATATCTACTACAATTAATCTCATAACCTTTTTCATACCTATATGGTTATCT
>ERZ772956.1540-NODE-1540-length-15554-cov-9.551455_pt1 | contig 15554 bp, 25 predicted proteins | sample MGYA00580683_ERZ772956 | MGnify/ENA primary metagenome ERZ772956 (study PRJEB29015, sample SAMEA2738077) | human oral metagenome | biome: human oral; feature: human-associated habitat; material: saliva | place: China | collected 2212 ... | reverse complement strand
TTGTAGCCTGCCTCAAATTCACGCTTGACTACTACATTATCCCCATCCTGATTGTATTCTGTTTTAATCATTTGACTAGGGACGGCCACCCTACGCTGACCCATCTTGACCTCCCACATAAACTCATCATAAGTGGTATTGAGAAAGTCTATTGTAGTCTTAGCATTATCAAAGATAGACAAGCCTAGAGGGCTGTTAATATCCTTGTTATTCATCCCTGGAGTTTTTAGGTAAGTGAATAGTGGACGGCTCAAGCCATTTAACTCTACCACTTCCTCTAAATCCTCATAAAGCTCTGATAACAGCACTCTTGAGCCTACTACATTCTGATTATCAGACTTGTAAAGCTCATTAGTGATTGTATAGCCGTCTTTGCTCCACTCATGGAACTCAATCAGCGTGTAATATCTTTGCTTGTTACCATCAGCCTTGATGGTCTTGGTCACGATTGCTGCACTAGACACATCCTGAGTGTTGCTTTGCAATGGCAAAAAGACAGGCGCTTGAATGAATGACACTCGGACACGGTCATCATCCACATAAGGCCTCATAGCAAGACCACCAAGTGCTAAACAGCTCTCAAGGTAGCGCTCAAAGTTCTTTGTAAATCTATCATTTTGTAGCTGAGTCTTGATAAATTTGTCAGCTTGCTCATCATCTAGCTTGATTTCTGCCTGTTCATTAAATACCAGGCTTGCAATCTTTTTAGCTGCTGTACGCCCTACAGGCAAGTGATTGAAATCTCTTTTATTTTTGACACCGTTACTATCCCTGTATTCTACCTGTGGATAACGGCCTGAGAAATATCTAACATTCTCTCTGATACGGTCATACTCTGTGGATGACACTGCTATCTTCGGATGGTCAGTGATATTAGTTAAATTTTGCGCTGTCATCGCATACTTACTCCTTGTAAAAATATCTTTAATAGTTTGGACTATTCCCATTATTAGCTCCTTTAGGCTTTTAGTCTCAGCTCTCTAGCGTTGTCTAATACAAAATACTTGAAAGCGTCCACTGTGTGGTCATCTTCCTTGATGACTTTAGGGTCATCTGTATTGATGGTCTTATCATCATAGCGGTACATCTTATGCTCCTCAATAAAAACCCTGTTATTTTCAGTATTAAGGTAATAAAAACGACCCTCAGCTAATAAACTGATAACCATGTCAATCATAGTTTGATTTTTCTTCTTAGCTACTGGGTGCCAGCGTTCTCCATAATCTCTAAAGTATTGGTTTCTCAAAGCTCCCTCCGCACTATCAATAGTCATCTTGAGTTTAGGCACTCTGTAAGTCCTCATGACATCATCTATAAAATCATGTATCATCACAGATAGCTCACTAGGTGCTTTTTTAATGGTTTTACCAGCTGGTGAGTAGTAGAAAGTATCTAATAGGATAACCTTACCCTTAGCTGTGAGTCCATAAGCTCCACATGTTGTTGCTGATTGCTGGTGTCCAGTATCCATAGCAAATGATATGCCTATTAGCTTATCATCCTCAGGGAGGCTCTGTAGTGGTTTAAAATAGCTCATGTTATAGACATGATTACCTAAACCTATGACCTCTCCTAGATACATCCACCTGTAATAATCAGGGTCAGTCTCTTTGTAACGCTCAATCTTCTCAATCATCTGCCTTGAGAGAAACCCTAGTCTATCATCAAGGTAGGTGCTATGATGTATCATGTATGTAGGGTCACTAGCTTTCTCAGCCACCCACTCATTAATCCAATCATAAGGATTGCGTGGAGGGTTGTAAGTGAAATAGACCTTGACCTGTTTGCCGTTTGGTAATTCTTGACGGATGAAAGTATCCTCAACTATGTCAATGTCCTCACGGCCTGCAAACTCAGCAAGCTCCTCAAACCATACAGCCATGACATAGCCTTTAGCTATTTTCTGTGACTTGAGTTTCATAGGGTCATCTACACCGTAGAAATAAAAAGCTGTACCTGTCTTGATATGAGTTATCTGTAAGGGAGATTTCCCAAACTTAAACTGATTAGCTAAGCCCATCTCATAGATAGCCCACCTAATCTGCTCATATACTGACATTCTCAAGTACTTGCCTACTTTGCGTAAGACTACCACATTACCATTAGGGTCACTGATAAAATCATTGACAAGGTCAATAGATACTACTGATGACTTAGTAGAGGCACGGCCGCCTTTGAGCACTACATGGCTCTTAGTTGTATATAGGACATCATCAAATACTGGGTTAATCAATTTGGCTAGGTTCAGTGTTACCATTGTACTCACTCCTATCAAATGTAAATCCAGTTATGACTGTATCATCCTCATCATTAGAGCCTAGCTGTGCCTTGAGGTTTTCGATTTCAAGCCTTAATTTTTTATCAGCTAACTCTAAATCTCTGAAAGCCATATTATTCATGCCATCCAAGGCTGACAAGAATGCTGTTGAGTTAGCTTGTCTCACTCCCTCAATCTCTATGCTTGCTCTAGCTTTATTTTTGAGCCATTCATACTCATTAAAAGCCTGCTCTCTAGCCCACAAAGACATGTTTGAGAATTGTTTTAATAATTCTCTATACCTTACCAAAACCTTACCATTTTGTAAAAGGCCGCTTGCCTTGACATCAACCGTGCTGTCTTTCCATTTTTTAGATGATGGAAAAGCCTGTCTATATGCTTGTCTCTGAGATAGTCCAGTGATTATTCCTTGGACAAACAGCTCTTGTTTTGGGGTTAATTTATCCACTCACTAAACTACCTCCTTTTCAATAAAATAAAAAAGCCACTCAATGAGTGACTTAATCTGAGGAGCTACTAACCTCAATTAGAACCGATACTATATTCTTACCTTTACTTATTTATTTTTGTGTAGCTTTTAAAAAATGGTAGTGCCTGGACTTGAACCAGGGACAGCCTCCAAAGGAACAGCAGCAAAATCAGAGGAAGAGGCTGCCAACCGTATCACTACCTCAAAGAGGCTTACGCCTCAATTCATAAGGAGTCTCATCTGCGTCAGCATTTGATACTATCATTTTATCAGTTTTTAAAAACCGTGCTAACAATCTTTGACCTTATCAGTCCGATTTAGTCCGATTTAGTAAATCATTTAACTCACTAATAGCTAAACCTCTCCATGTATAGAATGTAGTCCTACTGATTTCCATTTTGTCACAGATGTCATCTACATACATCTTATTGATGTATGTCATCCTTAATACTGTCCTATACTTTGGATTTGATAGCTTATTGATCAGCCTGCTTAGCTCTAGCTTTCTGTCTATGATTTCTTTGATGTCATGTTCTATTTCTTGTTTCATAGTAATAAGTTGAGCATATACATCATCAATCTTTCTAACTTGGCCACTTTGGACTTTTACATCAGTCCATTTAGGGCTTGAGAGTAGGCCAGCCTCAAGCTCATTGATTTCATCTATACGGCTCTGGATGTCCATGTCCAAGCTCTGTAGCTCTGTCAAGAGTTCTTTAGCTCTGCTCACTCTCTACCTCTCCTTTAGTTTAACTCATTCAAAATTTTTGTAGTTTCTTCATAACTCAAATTGACTTTTACTTTTTGTTCCTCGTATCCAAAAAGTCCCATAAAATTAGAGATCCTGAAATAAATGATGGTAGTATTGTCATGATTTTTAACAACTGAAAATACATGTTTGAGCATGTCTTTTCTTAATGAAACATTAGGAAAGACCACCAGCTCTAGCTTATCTTCTTTAGTTGTTTTCTTTGTTTTTGCAACTCCTGAATACGGGTATTTTTTAGGTTTCATTCTTCATGCTCCATTTCTTCAATCAACCAATCAAGGTTCTTGCGTGCTTTCTTCAAATCTTCAAGACCGTTTTTCTTTTGAAAGCGTAGTAAATACTTGATAGCGTTGCCCCAGCACCACGCTGCTTTACCTGGCAGATTGCCAATGAAGTTGTCGATCACTTCAATGCTTTCAAGACCTTTTGAGCCTTGGTAGTGGTTCGGTTTGTTTACATTGTCAATTTGTTCTGGTTTCATTTTTCAACCTCCAAAAGCTCTGGGTTCTCGTAGATGTTGCCTACAATTTCCATAAATTCATTGTTTTCACTCAAACCTAGCTTTGAATTGTACAAAATATCTTTTCTAATCCACTTGCCTTCTTCTGTATCAAATTCGACAATTTCCCAGAAATCCTCGCCAGCATATCCGTATAAGATATCCCCCTCAAAGATTTCCTTGCCTTTTTTGTCTTTGAGTCCTGTTGATTGCATGAGTTCGATTTCGTCAGGAGATACTGTAATATAATCATTCATAACTGCGTCATTTAATCCAATTTCTCCTAGCGAATCAACATTAAACCACATATCAGATATTGACATCATTCTACCAAGTTCATTATGCCACGCTCTAAATCTCGGTATCATTCCGTTACCTCCTCAATCTTTATTATTTTTATTATTTTTAAAGAACTTATAAAAAATTACTGACCAATATGAAACCCACATAAGGTATGATAATGATTGAAGAAATTGTTCAATTGTCATTCTGTTACCTCCACAACTTCCACGCCCTCACAATCAAACACCCAACCAAACCCAGCTTCTTCAAGTTCTTTGCGGGTGTGTGTAAATCTAATTCCACTCAAACTTCTTTCTTTGCAATAAAATGAATATCCTTCGAAATTTATAGCATAACCTAAATCTCCATGATATACACCTTTCAACTTCACAATATACTTCGGTTCTTTCTTAACCTCGTAGCCGCCAAGCCAGGCTAGCCAGAAGACATTTCTGTTTGATTTCTTTTTATACCATTCTGTAAATTCATCACTTTCATACCACCAAGCAGACTGAAATGCTTGCTCTAGTTCTGAACTATCTTCTCTTAAATCCTCAATTACATCCGCCACAAATTGCGGGATTTTGACTTTCTGCGGTTCGTCTAGTTGTTTTAAGTCGTCCAAAAAATAACTAACTATAAGTTCATGAGAAACGAGTTCACCAAAAGGGTTTTTATTTTTCAATTGTGCTTTATACTTCTCAATCAATTCCCGTTTATTCATTCCTCTACCTCCTTACTCCTCTCCTATAAAAACATTCAAAGGCAAATTAAAGTATGTTGCTACATCTTCCACTTGATAAAAGTTAGGTCTTGCCTTACATGTTTCCCATTTAAAAATATCTGATTGAGCGTATCCTAAGATGTCACCTAATTTTGCTTGTGATAATTTTTTATCTTTTCGCTTTTTCTTTAGCATGAATGCAAAACGTTTACGCTGATTATCATTTAATCTTTGCTCGTAGTCCATCATCTTGCTCCTTTATTTCAAATATGTAGGCATGTCATCACCTACTCTGATACTCTCATATTGTTCCTTGGTCACTAAGAATTTTCCATAAGAGGGCACTGTGACAGTGTAGCGCCCCTCTATGATTTCTTTATCACTGATTTTCCCATATATTCCTGAGCCAGCATTATCAACCTTATAAATAATGATAGGTTGTTTGCTAGTTTCAGGATGTTTGTTTAATGGTTCTATATTACCTAAAATAAGACCAACTACGAAAAATAAAATACATATAATTGGGTGGTCTATATTATCTGTTAGCCATTCCATTTTATCTCCTCAATTTCTATTTCTATCCTAGGATTTAGGCTGTAGAATTTGCCTACATCATGCAAAGCTATCTGACCATCATCTTTAAATACAATCCCTGACATACTGTCATAGAGGGCTTTTTCGTAGTTGTCTATGTCAGGCTTTTTGTCTACTGGTATAACCTCATCAATGAGAGCCTGATGATATTTCTTGATCTTAGAGAGGTACTGAGGAGGCTTGATGTAAAATCTAAGCCGTGCCCTCAAAGCTCCCTCAAGCATAGGCTGACCCATGTACTGATTAGCCACTAAAAGCTGGCAACTATTGCGCCATGCTTTCATGCTCTTATCTTCATAAGTCGTGGTAAAACTCCCACGTCTTGCAAATCTTGGCCTTGATTGTGGTTTAGGCTCAATGTTAAGTGTTAATCTCATTTAGCAGCTCCTAAAATGGCAAATTATCATCAGAGATACTGAATGGGTCAGCAGGTTGACTGAATGGGTTGCTATTCCCTGTGTAAGCATTATTTGCCTGAGTCTGAGCTGGAGCCTGTTCTTGTTGTTTGTTACGGCTCTCTAACAGAGCGACACTCTCAGCGACTACCTCAGTCACATATCTACGCTGACCATCTTTTTCATAAGACCTCACTTGTAGACGCCCTGTGAGTCCAATCAGTGAGCCCTTGCTACAATACTGAGCAATGATGTCAGCTGCACCTCTCCACGCTTGGAAATGGATAAAATCAGCCTCACGGTCTCCATTTTCATTCTTGAAATTGCGATTTACTGCAAGTGTACCCTGCAAGCTAGATACATTATTAGGCGTTTTCTTTAACTCAGGAGGCGCTACAAGCCTCCCAACCAGTGTGACATTATTTATCATCTATTTCCCTCCATGGTTTTCTTGACCAATCAAGCAGGTCATCCTTATTATCTTTAATATACTCATCAAATTCCTCAAATTGTATAATTGCCCATCTTAATCTGTGCATACCCTCTCCAGCTTTTGAGCAAAAACCACAAACTTTGAAAATTGACTTTATACTGCCAAACGGCTCCATGACTTGTCTATCAATATTCCAAAAGTCCTCAACATTTACATCAATATCTAAGATAAACTCATCACCTAAGTCATGGATAACCTGCAATCTCTTGCCATCTGAGTAGATAGCTATGTTATCAGTTACTTTTCTAATCTCCATAGTTACACCTGTCTTTCAGTGGCTTTTTTGACAGTGATAGCCTCCAAATTATCTGCAAGCTCATCCTGTTTTAACGGTTGCACAAGCCAACCAAAGCCTTTAACCCAGTAGTTTTTCCCATATTCAAAACCAGAGTCAGACAAAGCCTTTTTAAATCGTTCTTTTTCTTCCAGGTCTTTAAAAAATACTGTAAGTCCCATTTTTAGACTATAGTCATCAGAGCCATTTTCAGCCTCTCTGAGAGCATTTGGCTCATTTTGGGGTAATTCCCCACCGTCCAAGATTTCGCCTGTCTCTGGGTCAAATTTTGGGGTATCTGTTGATTTTAGCTGACTAGCTTGCTCAAGTTCTTGTCTTGCACGTTCAAGCTCTTGTTTTTCTTTTTGGAAAGCATAATCAGCCTTGATTTGTTCAAAGACCTCAGCAAGGGTCAAGTCTCTTAACATGCGGATATAAGGAGAGTCAGTCATCCCATACTCAGCACAGAGGCCTGAGATAGCTGATTTAGATTTCTCAAGCTCTTGCTGTTTCTGAAATTCAAATGTGACCATGTCATCAAGACTTTTCATTGTGGCTTTTTTGAGGGTCATCCCATCTGCCATGAAATCACTAGTCTTGATGTATTCTGTAGCCTTTTCATCAAAGACTCTAGGGTCTAGCATGTACTCAGCTGACTTGTTTGAGATGTAAGCCTTAACTGTGTCCAGTCTGACCATTTTTTGATGGTTCTCAAACTCTTTAACATCTACATCAATCTTTTCAATGATGTCTTTTAGTGGCTGGATAGCTTGCTTGATGTATTTATCAAATTCATCAGCAGGCTCAGATAGTAGTTTTTTATTCCTGATACGTTCATCAGAGACTTGCTTGTCTAGTTTGCGTAGATTGGCAAGTACTTGCTTATCATCCTTGATAGTAGAGGCTGTGACCGTGTAATTTTGATATTTAGTCACTACCTCATTGATATTCTGCTCAAATTTCTCACGGTCAATGATTTCAACTTGAGCCTGTGTGATTTTTACTTGTAATTCTTGCATGTTGCTCCTCCTTTGTTCTAAAATTCAAGTTCATTGTCATCTAGTAGCTCACCTTGGATTGGTTCATGAGGTGCCTCAGGTTCCATCTCAGGTGTTACATAGCTTGCCTCTTGCTCTCTGTTGAATTGCTCAATTTGAGCCATCTTGCGTGCTACTACATCCTCACGGCTCTCTTGAGGCGCTGGAGGTGTAATGTCCTTAACTTCTCTTAACTCATCAGCCTCATAAAGTCCGCCCAACTCATTAGGAAAAGCATTTCTAAGAGCTGTTACTGTTGCTACTTTTTGTATCATAACTGCTGGCTTTTCATCCCATGTGTTAGGTTTGTTTTCTTTGCCGTATTGATTGATTTTTCCCTCTTTTCTAATCTTTGAGTTATCGTACTCAGAGAAAGTTACCTCTGCTCTTGTCGGGTGTGTACGGTCTTTTCTGTATACTACCGCCCACGCTCCTAAAATTTCTGCCCCTTTTGGTAGGAAAGCACCCTCAGAGCGTTGGATTTCGCCATCTTTTTCATAAATTATCCCAGACTCCATCCCGTCATATTGAGGGTGAGCGTCAGCTTTTTTCTGGAATGCTTTTTGAGCTACAACTATTTGAGCTGGTTGATTTCCGTATTTAATAAAATAAATCTCTCTAGTAAATGGGTTTAGATTTTGTACTCTTGCCTGAGCAATGAAATAAGCTAATTCCTCATCACTAGCTTTCCCTTGTGGGTCAAGATATTTTCTAACAATCCCACTTGTCAAAGTCTGTGGGTCTTCTAAAAAATTTTTTTCTGCTGTTTGAATATCGTTTGTCATCTTCTTTTACCTCTGTTATGTTTTAAATTCCAATTCTCACGCTCTAAGCGTCTATTTTTCTTTACAAGGGCTACTATTTTATCTTGTTGCTCATCAATAATAGCGCCTAACTCGTAGCAAGTCCTAAGGTGTCTTTTTCTCCAATAGGCATTGTCCTCATAGTGCTCTCTATCCATAGGCTAACAATCTCCTACATAGAACCACTGACCAGCGCTGAATACATAATCAGCTAGATCAAGCTCATCCTGAGGCTCTTGAGGCTGTAGGTAGTCTCTATCATAATCAAACGTTCCAAAGAGTCCTCTGTCCATCATTTGCCTCCATTGTTGTAAATATCCTGTAAGACATTGATTAGTTTTTCCTGCTCGTAGATGATTTCAGAGCAACTTTGAAGACCTTGAGCAAGTTTGATATTTTCAGTAGATAGCTCATTTAGTAAGTCATTTTTTTGTCTGATTTCCTCTTTACATTTTTTAAGTTCAATTTGTAGAGTTCTCACGCTAATCAGGTTGTCATTTAGATTTTCATTTTCTTGCTTTAGTTCCTGGAGTGGCTCATCTGCTAAGATTTCATCTAGTCCTAAAAATTCTTTTAATTTATTCCACATTGTTCTTACTCCTCATCATCCTCTGTCATATTCTTCTTAATAGCCTCTTTTGGACTCATGCCATTCAATACATCCTTGATGACATGTGAGACATCATGGATAGCCTTTGACGGAGCTCTTAGCCCATTAGGTAAATTTAATAAATCAATAGTTAGCAAAGCAAATGTAGATAATTTATGTAGTTCCTCTTGTAGCTGTTCGATACGTTCAATTTTTTCTTGTTGTTCTTTGATGAGTTCTTTATCAGTCATGATTTTTACTCTCTTTCTTTTATTTATTAGTAGTAGTAGTTTGTTGTTTTATTAGTACTTATTATTAAGTTAGTACTTGTTATATAATTAGTATTTATTAGAGGGCAATTTTACACATGGCAATTTTACACATGGCAATTTTACACATGGCAATATTTTCCAACTGTATTTTTTAATTTATCCCCTTATCTGTGGATAACTCCCTCTCTAAATTTTCTTTCAAATATTCAAAGTAGGTATCTGAGATTGGCACATCTGAAAAAAATCTATGAACCGTGACCCCTTTGCCTCTACCATGACCTAATCGGTAAGTCCTGAGGTATCCAGTTTTTTCTAAGAGCTTAAAATGTTCATCTACAGTACGCCTACTAATTCCCAATCGCTTTGCAATTTCCTCAGGATAGACTACCCAGTCAGCTTTGTTGGTCAATATTACAGCTAATATCCCTATCGTGGCTGGTTTTAGTTGTTTATCTTGAGTGAAAGCATTATTGATAGATGTGTAATTTTCGTGGGTGTTTCTTATGATGTACTGCATACCTCATATTTAAGCTCCTTTCTTTAAGTGTTTACTGATAATGTTATAGTATGAATGACCTGCAGGGATGATGTACCCTGATAAATTGTCAACTTGAGAACCATCTGCCATAACGTTTATGATCCGTGGTCTCCATTCCTTTTTTTGTGATTTCATGATATAATTACCTTATAAGTATTTTTTCTGAGTCCCTCAATGGAGTTACCGTTCCAGAGGGGCTTTTTATTATCCTGTTAAGTATTCCTGGTTTAGAAATTTGTTGATAAAGTACTGTTGACCTTTGCCAGTTACAAGTGGTGTCTTGCTAACTGTGATGTGGCCGTCAGCGTGTGTGATACTGGTTTCTTTGACTCTGATGAGCCCCATCTCTACGCTCTTTTGTGTTGGCATGTTCCAGTCACGCCCATTGCGTTTGATAAGGTATCCATGAGCTCTGAGCCAGCTGAATAAGCGATTAGCTCCCATATCTACTCCATTCTGTTTGAGTAGCTTAGCAAGCTCTCCAACCAGGATAGATGAGTGACTTGCACTGACTGCCTCAGCAAATAGTACCTTAGGACGGTCAGCCTCGATCTTAGCCTCTAGCTGATGGACTTTTTTGTCAGCCATGAGCAGGGCTCTTGCCATAATCTTCTCAGGGCTATTAAAGTCTTTTTCTACTTGTATAAAGTATTGTCTGACTTGTTTACCTCGTTCCGTTCGCTGAATCATAGCAATTTCTTTGGCCATGTCTAGCTTGATGATGTGGTCTACTCTGTTATGACCTCCTCTCCCTGTTTGCTTCACAAAATTGTTAAGCAAAAAATCTTGATTTTCAGTGAAACCATACTCAACCATCCTGTCAAACCACATTGAGTAAGGTGTTTTGACTTCTAAAGCCTCATGTAGTTGTCTACCTGAAATCACTGGCTCATGATTGTCATTAAGTGTGACCTCAATAAGTTCATTCATATTTGCCCCTTTCTAGTTTTGGAACCCTCTAATTTCAGCACCTCGTAAAAATAGATTTTTGAAGAATTTCTAGCATTAAAACGCTCAATGTATTCTCTAATTACTGCGCCATATCTACGACGGCTTGGGATTGTTAGTTCTACTATAAAATCTCCTAACATACCATTTGGGCGCTCTTTAAACATTTTTACAGTCGCTGTTTTCATTTTGTCACTCCTTGTTGTTGTTTTCGCAACTTTTGGCGTAAAAAAATACTACTAGAAATCTTCCATCTTGACACCTAGTAGCTCTGCCAACTTGCTTGCCTCTGAGAATGTAAAATCTCTGCCACGGTATCGGTTGAGCTTAGTGCTCAATGTTGATTTATCTATACCCAATTTTTCAGCAATATCTTTCTGTTTCATTCCTTTTGAAACAATGATACCTTTTAAATTGTGGTATGGTTTATCTACTACCAGTGCACCTGCCATAGACATCTCCTTTCTTTTTTGTTGCGTTTTCGCAACTTTGATGATTTTAGTATACACCTTTATTTTTTCGTTGTCAACAACTTTTTTTAATTTTTTTAAAAATATTTGTGTTTTCGCAACTTTTATGATATTATAATCTATAGAAAAGGAGCAACAACAATGATAGGAAATAAAATAAAAGAGCTTAGAAAAAGCCATAATCTGACTCTTGAGGAGTTAGCTGATACTCTTAATAAAGAATATCCTGACACTATCAATTTTAACAAGGGTAGAATTTCAAAATGGGAAAACAACAAGGAGGAGCCTAGACTCTCATCTGTCAAAATCCTTGCTGATTTCTTTGATGTGCCATTAGATTATTTTAACGGCATTGATTTAGAACAAGCTGAAATTTTGCCTGTATATAGTAAACTTTCAAGGGATAGACAAGAAAAAGTCTTGTATTATGCTCAGACTCAACTTGAGGAGCAAGAGAATGATACCCCTCTATCTATTTTTGAAAAGCCACAGGATGATTTTGTCACAGCTTATGTTGAGGGGTTAGTAGCTGCAGGTTATGGAGCATTTCAAGAGGATAATTTACACATGGAAGTCAAGCTCAGAGCTGATGATGTGCCTGATAGCTATGACACTATCGCTAAGGTAGCTGGGGACTCTATGGAGCCACTTATAGATGATAATGACCTATTATTCATCAAGGTCACTAGTCAGGTTGATGTCAACTCTATTGGTATTTTTCAGGTAAACGGTAAAAACTTTGTCAAAAAACTTAAAAGAGACTATAATGGGTTATGGTATTTACAAAGTCTCAATAATAGCTATGAGGAAATACCACTCACAGAAAATGATGACATCCGTACAATCGGAGAGGTCGTAGAAATCTATAAACCATAAAAAAGGAGAAAACATAATGAAAAAATGGCAAAAATTTGTAGTAGGTTTTTTAGCTTTGGCTTTCTTTGGCTTTATTTTGCAAGCATTAGGACTAGCACCAAAGACAGAAATACCTGAAACGCCTAAAGTTACTACTCAAGCCTCAACAAGTGAGGTTAAAGAGGAGAAAAAAGATACTACAGAGACCACAGAGGCAAGCTCTAAATCTAATGATAAACTGCCACGGATTTCAGCAGATCAGATGGCTAGTTTTATTGAATACTTTAAGCAAGATTTGACTGATAAAGGTGTTGATATTTCTACATATACTTTTTATAACAAAGACACCATCTTATATGTGAAAGTTCCAAATGAGTATAAGCACTACCCTAAAGCAGACCTACAAGCATTTGCTGATGGCTTGAAAACAAAAGAGCATGAGGCTTTTAATGTTTGGGCTGGTATCAATGGAGTTGATTTTAATTTATATCCAATGCTACACATCAAGACGGATAGCGGTGACTCACTTGTCTCTCAGAAATTAAGTGGAGAGATGGAAGTAAAAGTTAAATAAAAAAAGACCTCACGCTCACAAAGTTTGGCGACTCTGAGCATGAGGCATGATGTATAGAAAGATAGGCATTAAAAAGCCCTCTTTTCTATACCCTATTTTATCAAAAAGGGGGTACAAAAGCAATGAAATCAACAAATAAAGTGGCTATCTATGTCAGAGTATCTACTACCAATCAGGCTGAGGAGGGGTACTCTATAGATGAGCAGATAGACAAGCTAGAGGCTTACTGTAAAATTAAGGACTGGACGGTTTATAAAGTCTATACTGATGGAGGTTTTTCAGGATCCAATACTGACAGGCCAGCACTAGAAAAACTTATCAAAGACGCTAACAAGAAAAAATTTGATACAGTCCTAGTCTATAAGCTAGACCGCCTTAGTCGTAGTCAGAAAGATACACTATTTTTGATTGAGGATATATTCATCAAGAATGGGATTGAATTTCTGAGCTTACAAGAGAATTTTGACACCTCTACGCCTTTTGGTAAGGCTATGATAGGCCTCTTGAGTGTCTTTGCTCAGCTAGAGCGTGAACAAATCAAGGAAAGAATGCAACTGGGTAAGCTAGGCCGTGCAAAGGCTGGGAAATCCATGATGTGGACTAAGACATCTTATGGGTATGACTACCACAAAGAAACTGGCACAGTGACCATCAACCCAGCCCAGTCACTAGCTATCAAATTCATCTTTGAGAGCTATCTATCAGGTAGATCAGTCACTAAGTTAAGAGATGACCTAAATGACAAGTACCCTAAACCGATACCGTGGAATTATAGAGCTGTCAGAAAGATTTTAGATAACCCTGTCTACTGTGGATATAATCAATACCTGGGAGAAATATACAAGGGAAATCATGAGCCCATTATCACAAAAGAGGTCTATGATAAAACACAGAAAGAGCTTAAAATCAGGCAAAGGACTGCAGCTGAAAATGTCAACCCTAGACCATTCCAGTCAAAGTATATGCTTTCAGGTATCGTTCAATGTGGCTACTGTCTAGCACCACTAAAAATCTTGATGGGCGTGATTAGAAAAGATGGCACTAGGTTTATAAAATATGAATGTCATCAAAGACACCCTAGAAAAATCAAAGGTGTCACCACCTACAATGATAACAAAAAATGTGACTCAGGATTTTACTACAAGGATGATCTTGAGGCCTTTGTCTTGCAAGAGGTCAATAAATTACAACATGACACCGATTATTTAGATGAAATCTTTTCAGATAACCAAAAAGAGGCTATTGACCGTGCCAGTTATCAAAAACAGATACAAGAATTGACTAAGAAAATCAGTAGACTTAATGACCTATACATAGATGACAGAATTACCCTGGAAGAATTACAGAGCAAGTCAAGTGAATTTCTAAGCATGAGAGCCTTGCTAGAAAAAGAGCTAGAGGATGACCCAGCGCTCAAACAAGAGGAAACTAAAAATACTATCAAGCAATCTCTGAGCAAAGGAGACATCTTAAAGATGGACTATGAGGCTCAAAGGGACATAGTTAGAGCCTTAATCAAGAAAGTACAAGTCACAGCTGATAGCATTGTCATCAAGTGGAGAATATAGAAAGAATTTTACTATCCCTCATTTCGACCAGTGTGAAAGCTTTTGCCTTGGCTTCTTTTAATTTCATCATCATTTCTTTCATTTAAAAATTTACCTCCATATTTTGATACATTGGCAGCAACATGGCTGCGTACAATAAAACGATTAGTAGGGCTACAAAAATAAAGACCAGTGGTTGAACGAGGTTCATGGTCCGATTGACTCGGGCAAAGAAGGATTCCCAGGTTTTTTCCGCATAGATCTCCAATTCGCTTCCCAACTTGGATTTAATCTCTCCATATTCAATAATTAATCCCAACTCCCTTCTAAAGAAAGGATAGTTCTGAACAACCTTAGAAAATTCATTCCCATTTTGTAAGGACTTCTCTAAATCAAAACCAATCTCCCTAAAAAGTGGATTACCTTGTTCTTGCATCATCTGAAAAATCTGCGTGAGCTCTAATCCTTGAGATATCATATTCCCCCATTCACGAGCATAATAAGCAGTCAAATATGATTGAACAAACACACCTAGAAATGGAAATTTAGCCAGAAAAGAGAAGACTGATATCTTCCTAGATTTCCTGTAGAAAATCAGCCCTGTTAAAGATACAAGTCCCAAAGTTAGTGTAAGTCCTAGAAAAATCTGTGGTAGGTTACTAATCACTAAGGTAGCTATGTTACTACTATCCAGTTGGGGCAGGAGATAATTCCGCAAGCCCAACATAATAAGCAGTAAGAAAGCTAGTAAAATAACTGGATAGGTCGCAACTTCAATTAACTTCTTCTTAACTTTTGCAAGATTATCTAGATATTCTTCGATTTTCCCTAAACTCAGATGGAGATTTCCGTGTAGCTCAGCCAGCGAAAGCTGCGTGACAATCGAACTCGAAAAACCTAGATTATCCATCATTTCCGAAAAAGATCTTCCCTGGGCAAGTCCTGTATGCATGAGGGAGACATAATCTTTTTCTAACAAGAGGCTCCTCTCTAGGAAGGAAATAATCTCTACTAGGTGAAAACCACTAGAGAAGAGATTGTTAAAAAGTGCTATAATCTTCTTTTGTTTACTTGTAGCTAATCTTTTCTGTTTCAGCTTGAAGGGCAGTGATATGTCCGTCTTTAAGAAGCTGATCAATTTGCT
>ERZ772956.1529-NODE-1529-length-15631-cov-2.386171_pt1 | contig 15631 bp, 11 predicted proteins | sample MGYA00580683_ERZ772956 | MGnify/ENA primary metagenome ERZ772956 (study PRJEB29015, sample SAMEA2738077) | human oral metagenome | biome: human oral; feature: human-associated habitat; material: saliva | place: China | collected 2212 ... | reverse complement strand
CTGCACTGGAAATGAGCTTCCATCAGCTTCTAAGTTGTTCCCTTACCAGTACCACTTTTACAGTCTAATGATGGATTGGGGTTTAATGATTGATTGGGCATTAATGGCAGATTGGGCTTTAACTGCAACCTCATAGTCCTCTCTCCTCCTATTTTTTGCAAAAACACAACTCCTATAAAGAAATCTGTCTTTTTTCTTTGTCGTTTCTAAAAAAAAACTAATTTAGCCGCATGCTTTAGTGTTTTGCATTAAATATTGTCCCATAAAGTTGTTTTATGCCACTCACGATTAGCATCACGACTTAAAAAGTATCATTATAGCAATCGCATGCTTTCTGCAGCACTCATTGTCGAGTGTACTAGAATACATCGTCTTCAACAGTGTTTCTTTGTCCAAATCAGTCCAAAGACCATAATTCTCACTTTCTTTTAAAATGGACTAAAATGGACAAGTCAACTTCACAAAGAAAGCAGCAACTTTGCACTGCAAACCAGCGACAATTGCTTGCAAGCACACTCTACTCGCGAAATCTATTAACCAGTCTTGGAACACCGATACACAAAATATCTAGAAACGAAGTCAAATACAGTAAGATAATTTGTATACATACAAAAGCTTACAGTTTGGCTTTTACAAACCAATTCGAGCAAATGTTTTTTTGAATCAAAACGTCAAGTTACATACGATAACTAACGAGTACAACAATTGTTTTCACAATCTCAACTAATATACAAATATCAATTATGGCAGTTAAGATCACAAAAGACACTAAAGCGGTAATTCCTACTGTAATGGAATTCAAGGATAAACATCAGACCATTTTCTATGGTTCTCCTGGCTGTGCTCTGGATATGGCTATTCATAAAGCCATCAGAGAATGGGGTGAGCAAGAAAAGATAGACAAAGAAGACTTTCAGTTCTTTCATACAACGTTCCATCCTGCAACCACCTACGATCATTTCGTAAGCAGCGAAAAGACGCACACCCAAAAGAATATCACCACCCTAGAATACAATTTAAAAGTCTTTATGCAAGCCTACAAAGCAGCGTGCAGCAAAGACACCCCTGTCATTCTTGTCATCAAAGATATACATCGCGGTGATGTTCCTAAGATTTTTGGCGAGTTCTACAGCCTGCTCGATAGAGTCAACGGAGAATCCGAACATCCCGTAGAAACAGACCATAATTTAGCAGTTGCACTTAATTCGGGCGATTCTAGAATCTCCAAAACATCGATATCCCTCCCCAGTAATTTCTACATCTGGGCTACAATGACCACTGGAGAAGAAGCGGCGTTCGCCATGGATTATGCCTTCCAACGCAAATGGTTTTGGGAATATGTCCCCCTCAACGTTGAAAACTGCATAAATTTCGACATTGAAATAGGCGGCAATTCATATCGATGGTACGATATTCTCAAAGCCATCAATGACGTCATTTTCCACTACACCCATTCTGAAGAACAACTGCTAGGAGAGCTCTTTATCGACAACAACAAAAACTATTATATATGGAGGTCATCTGATTTTAAGAACTTCGTGATGCGCCATTTGTGGTACACCTTCTGCAAGGACAACTATGGCACGGACAAGAACTTCTTCCGTTATCAAGACCCTCAGTTCAAAGGTGCCACTGTAGAGTTCACTTTCCAACAACTCTTCACCTCAAAAGGCGACGACATTCTAGAGAAGTTCTTGGACTTCATTGGGTGCCCTGCCGTATAAGCATTAACTTGTGGATAATCCATTTTAGCAATCAGAATGGACTAAAATGGACGAGTCAGGTTCACAAAGAAAACTGCAATTTGCACTGCAACAAAAACGAGCTGAAGACTATAGCAAGCAACTCAACACTTGCTATAGCTCTTTAGCCGAAAGTTTAACAAGAATGCGACAATGTCGCAAACTTGCAGTACATCAAGACATTGTGCTTCAAAAGACCATCAACACACACGAACAATCAAAGGTAAAATGTCAAACAAAGAAATCACTCGAGTAATCACTCGAGAAAAAGTAGAAGAATGGTTGATGCAATTTCACTCTAACCAAGCAACAAGAGCCATCATCCGCAAGATCAATCAGAACTCCATGCTGGACATCTATGGTATTGCACGAAGTGAAACGCATCACAGCAAGTTTCTGGCATGGTTGTTCAACCCCAATGAGAGTCACAATACAGGAGAACTAGCACTAAGAAAATTGCTCAACATAGCAGTTCGTAGAGGAATCGAGCAAAACAATCAATCAAAGAATTTTCAGTGGTTCAAAAAAACAGTACTCACATCGGCTTCCCTTTCATTAACCAGTGCAAGCAATGTACAAGTTCTGACAGAATCTTATGTTGAAGCTCAGGGAAAAAAGGGGGCAAAGGGACGTATCGACATTCTTGTGAGCAATCTTGCCTTAGGAGGTGATTTTATCAATATTATTATTGAGAATAAGATTTACTCTAATGAGCACGACGAGCAAACAACAACGTATTTTGAGGGAATAAACCAAAAGTTCCCCAATCAAAAGAACATATTTCTCTATCTCACACCAAAATCCAATTGGGAGATGCCCAAAGAAGACGGTCCTTCTTGCGCTTGTAAGGATTTCATAGAAATCAACTATCAAGATATACTCACTGAAGTTCTTACTTCAATACTCGAAGAACCGATATCTTCAGCAACAAGAATTGCAATAGAAGACTATATCCACTGTATTACATCACCCAGCATTCACTCTAAAAATTATAATAGTATGGCAGTAGACAAAGAAACCAACGAAATGCTCAAGAAGTTTTGGGATGCCAACGAAGAATTGATTCTTGCAGCGATTAACGCTTTCGCTACTTCTGGTGAAAAGAAGTACAAGGGGGTCAATGAAGTTCAAAAAGCAATTACAGAATTTGTCGACAACAAAGACTACACCAAATACAGCATCAATGGTCAAGGCGAGTACAACAAAAGAAAGCTTGTAGAGAATGTTGTTAGCCTTATCATTACGAAGGGTGGAGATGTCATGGGAACACTTGAAAACCTCGATGCAAAATGCCCTAATGGTTTGCTACGTTCTGAAGATTCTTACAACAAAGACAAATCTCGTGCTGTTGAACTAGAGTATAACGGTAGTTCCATCTACATCAGTAATCAATGGGGAATCCACAACATCACAAGCTTCATCGAAGCTGTAAACGAAGACAACACTATTGGCATATTGATTGAAGCAATAAACAAATAATCTTGATTGCACCAACAGAATCGTAGACATTTTGTTTCATGTTTTATTATGAGTATCGTTTTCAGGTATTAACGATTGATAGACAATCAAATAAAACAGATAATAAACCGCAGTAGCACCGCGTGTGTTGCTGCGATTTTTCTGCTATGAAATGCCTCAAATTCTCTCTAGAAGGCTGGTTGTTCGATGATCTTTTTATATATTAGCCGCATGGAAAAGAACATTGTTGGTTCATTCTCCAATAAAGAGCGTAGGAGCTTATCCACTAATTGGCGATATGATAAGCCGATGAATAAATATTGGATACTGGTACACCTGCAATTTGATAGTTCTAATCTTGATGGTTATGGGAAAATATGACGAAAAGCTCAATCCATTATTTGAAAAATGGATCAAGGCAAGCGAAGAAAGTGAGAACGGTGAGAAACACGATGCAAAGAATCAGATTATATTTACGTATGATGGTTTAATGTACAAGCCAGACTCGTCTATTGATGTGGAGGAAGATTGGGAAAAAGAGAAGATTAGAGTGATGTTTCTTCTAAAGGATCAGCCTTCGAATGACACCAATGATGCTCGCACGTGGTTGAAAGACCTTCCAGAAGATAAAGAGCTTAACAAGAAACAGAAAGACAAGAATAGAAATTTGCGCTCTAGATTTATTCATAATATCGCCAATTTATTTTATGGCATTTACCATTCACGTGTTGGAAATGTTGTGAGTTTTGACTCCCTTAATCACGAAGAGGTAAAGAGTACATTTCTTACTAAGCCCTTTGCCTTTGTGGAATGCAAAAAACAAGGAGGTACGACATCCATTTCAGACGATAAACTCAAATACCACTTGAATCATAAGGATTATAAGCCGCTCTTGGTAGAGGAAATACGACTTCTTAATCCTAATGTTATCGTTTGTACTAACAAACATATTTATTCCTTTGTGATTAACCTGTTTGGGGGTGAGGAGGCATTCTTGAAAATTCCAGGAAAAAATAGTATCAGAGTGCGCCCGGAAAAAGAAGGAGTGAGTAAATTGATTATACTCTGCAGTTATCATCCTAGTGCCTTTAAAAGTTATGTTACTATTTTTGAAGGGGTAATGGATCATTACAGAACTTTCCTTCATTCGGATATAGCATTTGACTTATAAGGATATTGGATGGAGGTATAGTATTGACTACAGTCTCTATCAAGCATTTGCGCTTTTTACTTTTATCATGCACTTTCGGAGGATTCAAAGCGATAGAAAAGGAGATGCCACCAGCTTCTTTTGCCTTTCTCTTTGCTCAAGTGTAAGGGTCACGAAAAACCGCCACTTCCCCATGAGGGAGGTGGCGGTAAACGCAATATAAAAACAAGTGAGAGACACTAGAATTGATAGCTGGCTCCTGCCATAACCACAAAACCAGGTTGCTCCACATTTGCCAAATCGTAGAAACGATGGTTGGTGAGGTTTTGTAGGTCGCAGAAGAGCGAATAATTCTTCGCATCCCAGTGGAGTTTGAGGTCAAGACGACCATGCAGACCATAAGGCATCAACTGATCTGTGGCTTTGAGCTTCGCAGGATTGGTGCGATCCACCACGACATAGTTGCCATTGCGCTCTTGCAAGCGGAACACCCATGAGGCATTCAAGCGAGAGATGAGGCGATGGTCGAGGGTAGCGACAAACTTGTGGCGGAGATATTCACCGGCATAGTTCGACTTGAAGTAGACTTCCTTGTCCTTACGCGTCTGCGTGAGGGAGGCATAGTCCAAACGCAGGCGACGAAGGGGCTGATTTTCGCCAAATACCATTGCGCCATCGAGGGCAAGGCTGGCAGAAACGCCATAGTTGTCGAGCTGGAAGTTGTGTGCATGAAATTTGTCTTTGGCATCATACATCACCCAGTCCAACACATCGGTGCCGTGGTTGTATTGTGCTGCCACGTCGAGTGTCACGCCAGCTGTGGGGCGGAAGGTGGTACCCAGACGGAATGCGCTGTTTTCCTCAGGTTTCAGACCGATGTTGCCCTCTTGCGAAGGACTCTTGTAGTAGAGTTCGGTGAAGGTGGGGAGGCGGAGCGACTTGTTCCACGAAGCATAGACCTTCCAGTCTGCCGCAGGGCGATAAGCCACGTCGACACCTGGATAGAAGCGGAAGTTTTTGCCAAAAGCATTGTTGCGCTGAGCGAGCACGCCTAACGACAGTGTCCAATCGTGGAGCAACACATTGTGTTCGGCAAAGAGACTCACGTTGGTGCGATCCACCGATTTGGTGTATTCTGCTAGATGCCCATCATGAGTGCGCCAAATGCCTTTATTGTCTTTCTTGTCGAGCGACTGTCCTGGGATGCGGAAACGCTGATCCACATTGATATCACGGCCGAGATTGCCCGAATAGATGTTTTCGTGGCGCACTTCACCACCGATGGCAGTGCGACCGAGCGACCATGCTGTCCACAAGTTCAAACCAGCCGTAAGAACATCTCCACGATTGAAATTTTCATACGTGGGGGTGTTGCGGAAAAACTGGAAATGGTCGTAGTTGCGCAACCAAGAGATTTGGGGCGCAATGTGAATCTTTCCCTTGGTTTCGGCCTTAATAGAAGCCAAATAGCGCGTAGTGCTCTCCCATTGGTCGGTCGATGCGATGGAGTAGAAGGTGTTGGCGCCAAAGTCAGTGTTGGTGTAGCCAGCTTGCGCATCGACTTTGTATTGGGCAGCATCGAGCGAACCTTGCCAGAAGGCTTTGCCACCTTTGAAATCGCCATTGCGCACGGCACCATCTGAACGCTGATAACCTGCACTCAAACTAGAGGTGAACAAGTTGCCATTGGTGAATTGGTGGCGGAAAAGACCACGCACCTCACCCTGAGCTGTGCCATACGAACCTCCAGCCGCACGGGCATAGAGCGTTGGGCCGACTTGTCGTGTGACAATGTTGATGGCACCGGAAAAAGCCTGAGTGCCTAACACACGAGAAGCCGCGCCTTCGAGCACCTCGATGCGCTCGATGTCAGCAAGATTGAGAGGGAAATCGGCCGCGTTGTGGCCAGTCTGTGGATTGTTGATGGCGATGCCGTTGACAAGAATGGTGAGTTGGTCAAAGGTGCCGCCATTGATGCTGATGTCCGTCTGAATGCCAAACGCACCGCGCTGTCGGACATCTACTCCTGCGCAGAGTTTCAGTGCGTCGTTAATACTCGTGACACCCGCCGCCGCGAGTTCTGAGCGGCTGAGGGGCATCACCTGGCGTGCTGCTTGGTCAGCAGCGAGGGGAGTGCGGGAAGCGGTGGTGACCACTTCGCTCAAACGCTGATCTTCGTCGAGGGTTGCCACTTGCTCTTGGTCGCTCACTTGAGCTACGCGCTGAGCTTTGCTGGTAGCAGCTAAACAAGGGGCTGCTGTGCCTAGCGTGGCCACCGCAAGAACGCCAATCTTCACTTCACTACCGAGTGCAGCAAACAAGGAGTAGCCCTTGCGGCTGAAACTGCGGAAGGTGAATTGCGCTCCCTTGGGGGATGATTTTTGGTACATAGAGTTGAATAATATGGATTTAACCGGTGCAAAGGTACAAAAATAGTCCAAAGTATTTGTAATTGCCTGAGAAAAAATGTATTTTTGCACATCAAACCAAATTAGGCATGCTGGACATGCCGACTCTGAATGGGCTTACTCCTTTTTTATTTATTTCTCTCACTTTCACTCTCCTCCCTTTGTTCGGTGCTAGAAGCGGTGCTTCTGGCTTCTACGGCTTCGTATGCCACGATCAAAGAGCAAGAGGGCTACAAAATAGCATCGGTGCTGAAACGCTATAAAGCCGACATCGATCGCCCCATTGCTGCAATACTCTCTCTCAACACCATAGCTCACACTGTCGGTGCGGCAGGGGTGGGAGCACAAGCGGCAGAACTATGGCAAATGTATGGCGGAGCTCCTGGTAGCGAAGGCGATGCAGTGGCTATAGCCTCGGCGGTGATGACCATCCTCATTTTGGTCGTGTCAGAGATTATCCCTAAAGTGATAGGGGCAACCTACTGGAGACAACTCGCATTGTGGGCCACGAGTGTGATTCGTGTGCTCATCGTCATCACTTATCCGTTGGTGTTGCTGTCAGAGTTTATCACCGTGCTCATCAATCGTGGGAAGGTGCAAACCTCTGTGAGCCGTGAAGAAGTGCAGGCCATGATGGATGTGGGCGTGGAAGAAGGGGTGTTCAAAGCTAAGGAGAGCAAAGCCCTTCGTAGTTTCCTTAAACTGGGCGAGATTCGTGCAGATGAAATCATGACTCCCGCTACTGTGGTGGCGGCTGTCAATGAAACGATGACGCTAGGGGAGTTTTTCCGAAGCGATGATGAGCATCTTGATGTACACAGTCGCTTGCCAGTGTATGATGCAGAAGAGGAATACATCAAAGGCTATGTGTTGCGCTCTGAGCTTTTGGAAGGGCTGTCGGAAGACCACTTTGCTCAGGAAATTAGCACATTGGTGCGACCAATTCTCACCTTCAAAGATGATGAAGTGGTGTCTAATATCTGGGAAAAGATGCTACAACAAAAGGAACACATAGCTGTCATCACAGATGAATATGGCACGATGCGTGGTATCGTGACCATGGAAGACGTGATTGAGACGATGTTGGGTGTGGAAATCGTGGACGAATATGACGAAGCGGTGGACATGCAAGACATGGCGCGAGAGAAGTGGCAGCAACAACAACTGCAAAATCCAGAGCCAACTGGTGCGTAGCACTTTCTTAAGCTCGTATGTAGTTCTATTTTACACTATAAACTTATCGATAGATCACTTAAAATAGTGGTCAGTCCATGAAGTTCTTTCTACTAGATTCCAAAAGAAAGTTATTCTCCCGCGATACTTCCTAGAATCTGTTTGGAGATTTGCGTGTTTAGATGTACATTTGCAAAATAACGAGCTCTGCTTGTCTACATTTTGTACCTCTAAACTTGTCCAACATGCGCCAGATTTACTTTCTCTTTCTTTTGTTGATCGGCCTGACCGCCTGCTCTTCGCAGTATAACATCGATGGAAACTCATCGTTGGCGTGTCTAGATGGGAAAAAACTCTACCTGCGCGTACCGAGTAATAAGGGAGAAACAGTCAAAAGTGTCAATCTCGATTCTTGTGTCGTTGTTCATGGTCGCTTCTCTTTCGGAGGCACAATCGACAGCATCGCACTCGCAGAGATTTATGTCGGTGATCAGCACCTCATGCCTGTGGTGTTGGAAGGCGGACAATTGTTGTTGCAAGTGGACAACTATGCACAAACCATAACGGGCGGCCCACTTAACGACCGCTTGTCGGAGTTTATGTCGCAGCGCGCCCGATATGACAATGAACTGTGGGAGCTTGATCGAACCGCTAATCGCATGATATTCTCTGGAATGTCCATGCCTGCTGTCATCGAAAAGCTAGAGCCTAAGCGCCACGCCTTGTTGGAGAAAATCGAAAAGCTCGAAATCAAGTTTGTTTTGGAGAATGCCAACAATGTGTTGGGCGAAGGTTATTTCCTCATGCTCACAGAGCAGCAGCCCTTTCCTGTGATGACTAAGCAACTCCAAGAGATTGTGGAGAAAGCTCCTGCTTCCTTCCGCAAGACACCTTCAGTTAGAAACTATCTCTTGGCAGCTGGCTATCTTCCTTCAGCAGCAGAAAAGCCGCAGACGGCTAAGAGTGGAGAGGAAAATCCCAAACTGCCGAAGAAGGTGCTCAAAGAGAAACCCTAATCTCCCCACCAACGTGGGTCTATTTCTAAAAATGTTGAGAGCATTGCAATCTAGTGTTGCAATGCTCTCAATTGTTTTATGCCCTTTGGTGGAGATGGCAGTGATTAGCTATGCGATTTCCTCTGCACAGTTTATGGGATACTAGGATTTCGTAAATAATTCCTCGCAAAAAGTTCATCAATAGAGCGTCATCCTAACGCTCAGCGGTGATTTTCACGATGTTCACCACCACTGCGCTTGCCTTTTCGAGGTTGGGGATGGGGAGAAATTCGTGCGCTCCGTGGAAGTTCAAGCCACCAGCAAAGACGTTGGGGCAGGGGAGTCCCATGAAAGAAAGTTGAGCTCCGTCTGTGCCACCGCGAATGGCTTTGATTTCGGGAGTCACCTCCGCCATTTCCATGGCTTCTTTCGCAATGTCGATGATGTGCATCATGGGTTCCACCTTCTCACGCATATTATAATAGGTGTCGCTTAGGGTGAGCTGGAGAGCCTCGTATCCATATTTGGCGTTCATGCCTTGCACCAATCCGCAGAGCATCGCCTTGCGGGCTTCAAAACGCTCGCGGTCGTGATCGCGAATGATGAAGCTCAACTGCGCGCGCTCCACCGTTCCGGAGAGATTGGTGAGGTGGAAGAAACCTTCGTAGCCCGTGGTGTGTTCGGGTGTTTCAAATTCGGGCATCTTCTGCACAAGTTCGGTGGCTAGGCGTGCCGCATTGACCATCTTGTCTTTAGCATAGCCAGGGTGCACACTCACTCCCGTGATGTCAATCTTGGCAGAAGCCGCGTTGAAGTTCTCAAACTCCAGTTCGCCGCGCTCACTCCCGTCCATGGTGTAAGCCCATTCGCAACCAAATTTCTCCACATCAAATTTGTGCGCACCGAGTCCGATTTCCTCATCGGGGTTGAAACCAACACGCACCTTGCCGTGCTTGATTTCGGGATGCGCAATGAGATATTCCATTGCTGTGACAATCTCGGCAATGCCTGCCTTGTCATCAGCTCCTAGAAGCGTGTGACCGTCTGTGACGATGATGTCTTCGCCCACGTGGCGGAGCAGTTCGGGAAACTTTTCCACACTTGTCACGATGCCTGCTTCTGCATCCAGTACAATGTCCGTGCCGTCGTAGTTCTGCACAATGCGTGGGCGCACGTTCTCGCCCGAAGCATCAGGGCTCGTGTCCATGTGAGCGATGAAGCCAATGGTGGGAACAGCTTTGTCCGTGTTGGCAGGAAGTGTGGCATAAACATAGCCCAATTCGTCCATTTCCACCTCAGCCATACCGATGGATTTCAATTCTTCCACGAGGTATTCTGCCAAGCGAAATTGCTTTTCGGTGCTAGGGGTGGTGCCAGTGCTGTCATCGCTTTGAGTGTCGAAGCTTACATATTTGAGAAAACGGTCTACAATATTCGTCATTTTGTGGTTATTCTTTGAGGTAAATCGTTGCTGTTATGCACGTTTACGGCAGGCTTTCACATGCAGAACATGTCTTCACTAGTGAATAAGCCCTATAAAGTGCAGTCGTTCCTACAAAAGTAACTACTTTTTTTGGAACTTCGGCCGTTTTGTACTATATTTGCGCAGCTAACTTCACAAAAATCACACAATGAAAGCCTTTTTGCTATCTCTCACGATATGTTCTGGCCTAGCCATGGGGGCAAAAGCCCAAGTGGAATTGGTCAATCCAGTGCCACACAGTGTCACTTCGACGCGTCATCTTTTTGCTGCGCCCAAAGCATGGTCGGTTACAGCTGATCGTCAGCGACAATCTTCCTATGCCCTCTCTGCACTCTCGGAGATAGGGGTTGAGCAACTCGCTAAAGCTGCGAGCTTTCGTGTCACTCTTGGCGTGGTAGGTGATCGCAGTGTCAATAAGTTTAAGAAGCTCGTGCCTCAACACGAGGAAGGCTATTACATGGCTGTGGGCCCTAAAGGAGTGGTCATTGCGGGTCGCGATGAGCGAGGCCTCTATTATGGTGTTCAGACTTTGCGCGACATGATGGCCAAAGGCCAACTCGAGACTTGCACCATTCAAGACTGGCCCGATGTGAAATTCCGCGGTGCCATCGAAGGTTTCTATGGTCGTCCTTGGAGTCACGAACACCGTCTGCGCCAGATTGACTTCTATGGTCGCAACAAGATGAATGTCTACATCTATGGCCCGAAAGATGATCCCTATCACCGCCAGCATTGGCGCGAGGCATATCCTGAGAACGAAGCTAAATTGCTGCAAGAGCTCAATATCCGTGCGCATCAACGTGGGGTAAACTTCTATTGGGCGATACACCCTGGCCTCGATATCAAATGGACGAATGAAGATCGTGATAATCTTGTGAATAAGCTCGAGAAGATGTATGGTCTTGGCATCCGTTCTTTTGCCGTCTTCTTCGATGACATCTCGGGCGAAGGATCACGCGGCGAGAAGCAAGCTGAGCTGCTCAACTATGTAGACTCTGTGTTTGTGCGCAAGCATGGCGATGTTTCTCCCCTTTTGCTTTGTCCCACGATCTACAATCGTGCGTGGAGTGGTAAGGGTGACGTATATCTCCATACCCTTGGCAAGCAGCTTCGTCCTGGCATCGAAGTGATGTGGACGGGCAATAGCGTGGTGCACACCATCGAGAAGGAAGGCATGAACTGGATCAACGAGCGCATACGTCGCAAAGGCTACATTTGGTTCAACTTCCCTGTCAATGACTTCGTGCGCGACCACATCCTCCTTGGCCCCACCTATGGCAACGGACTTGACATCGCAGATGATCTCTCTGGCTTTGTGAGCAATCCAATGCAATATGCCGAGAGTTCTAAAATCTCTCTCTATTCTCTCGCAGACTATCTGTGGAATATGAAGCCCTACGATGCCATGACCTCGTGGAAGCGCGCTATAGAAAACCTGCTTCCTGCGCAGAGTAAAGCTCTTCAGGTGTTTGCTTCCTACAATGAAGATCTTGGACCTAATGGTCATGGTTTCCGTCGCGATGAAAGCCGTGAGCTAAAATCACTCTGCGATCAAGCTATGAAGGGCGACCTCTCTACGGCAGCACAACTCCGTGAGCACGCGCAGTCGCTTGCCACTGCTTGCGATCTCCTCATGACCGATAAGACCAATCCTTGGCTCATCGAGGAATTGCAACCTTGGTTGATGCAAGGTAAGCACTTGGCACAATATGCTCAGGCAGTGACCACTCTCGCAGAACTCGTGGCTAAGGGGCAGAACAATGCCACGGCTACGGAAGGCGCACCTTTGATGAGCTTCGATGCACAATACAATCGTGCTCGTGCTTTGCAGAAGCAAATGTATGATCTCGAAGCCAATCGCAATGTGCTCCACGAATATCAAACTGGAATCAAGTTGGGAACCCTTCGTTTTCTCCCAGCTCTCAACAAGCTCTTCGCAGTAGCTACCGAGAAGATGAATGCACAAGCTGGCACTCACTACGAAGTGGTGACACAATATCAGCCCTTCACCATCGAAACCGATGTGCCTCAACTCAAGCTCCAGCCCATCAGCATTTATGGTAGCGAGGTGAAAGTTGCTCCTTCTCACGAAATCATCACTTGGCCCGTGGGTTCTCATTTCACGCTCACCACCGATCGCCCTGTTACGCTTCGTGGCATGGACTTCAACTTTGGAAAGCCGGGCACAGCAGCCCTCTTCCAGCTTGAATGTCTCCGTCCTGACGGCACTTGGCAGAAGGTGCCTCTCCTGCACTACAACGAAGAGGATCAGGTGATTCACACAGGTAATGAACTAGGGGGAATGACCGTGCGTGCTATCCGTGTCACCAACATTAGCGGAGCGGAGCAACAGCTCAACTTCCGTCATTTCAAGTTCATTAAAGACTAACATTTGTGCTGACAAACGCTGCGTTTTTTGGGCGGTTCTTTGTCTAACTAGAAATAAAGCCGTAAATTTGCAGCCAGCATTTTCAAACGAAACTATAAACAAAATAGACCAATATGCAAGAAACGATTCTCGCAATCTCCGGCAAAGCTGGACTCTTCAAGCTCGTGGGTCGTGGCAACAACACGCTCATCGTAGAAACTATCGACGAAACTCACCGCCGCACTACCGCTGGTGCTCGTGATCGTGTCACTTCTCTTGCCGACGTTACGATGTACACCGAAGCTGACGATGTGCCCCTCATGCAAGTGTTTCAAAACATTTGCGATGCCCTCAAGGGTGAGCCCACTACTTTTGGTTACAAGACAGCTACTGAAGCAGAACTCACTAAGTTTATGGACGAAGTGGCTCTTCCTGCATGGGATCGCGATCGTGTTCGTGTGAGCGATATCCGCAAATTGGTGCAATGGTACAACCTCCTCGTGCAAGCTGGATACAAGGATTTCTTTACTGCTGAGGAAGAAGTTGCCGAAGAAGCTGCTGAAAAGAGTGCAGAATAATTCATCCCAGAATTGAGCTTTAGCCTGATGGTTTGTATTGGATCATAGATGGCTAAGCTAGAATAAAACATCGCCCGCATCTCAATCTTTGAGGTGCGGGCGATTTCTTTTACTATGTTTGATGATTTCTCAAGGAAATGTGGCGACGATTGTTGAAGAGGCTGTGATGTGCATTGGGAAATCTCAGAGAAATGCCATGAAAAACTCGGAGTTATTTTGAGAAATCTCCGACTTTCTTTCAAAACTCTTGGAGTTTTTGTTGCCATTCTCCTATCTTTATGAACCACTTCGCTCAAAGTGGATGGAAGTCCCCGCGAGGTTGCTTTCTCTGCGATTCGTTCATGCTCAGAATATGTAGCACTAGATGCGCAACAATTCTAACGTATTATTGTGAGGAAACTGGATGTGTAGCAGCTACTAGTTGCTGACCACTACGAATGAAGCAATCGGCAAGATAGTTTGCCCCATAGATGTTGATGTGTGTGCCGTTGCAGAGCACCGTTTTTCCTTCAACCATCAAGTCAGCTGGAAGGAATTCGGTAAGATCTACCCAGCGCACTTGAGGGTAGCGTGTACTGATGGTCTGCTTTACTTTTTGGTAATTGCTCACAGCCTTCGCGTATTTTTCATTTTGGAGGATGGGCGCAGGGAGTATGTTGGATAACCAATTCCCTTTTTCCATCACTTTATGATAAGTTTCCGCCACTCGATACGTGTTGTAGGTGTAGCAGCTGTGCACCAAAATGATTTGCTTGCCTTCTTTCTGGAAGCGGGCTATGCTTTGTTCTACTCGTTTAAGAGCTTTCTCAAGAAATTCTTCGTGCCACCAGTTAAGACTGATAATAACCGTGTGATACTGTTCTAATTCTCCAGCAATCCGACGAGTGCGTAGGGCATTTAGTTGTCTTGCATCTCCTTTTTGGCCAATGAGAGGTAATTGTTGAGCATACTCTTTAGCTGTTAGAGGTTTGACCTGTGGTGTCAAGTTAGGGAAATGGGTGGTAACTCCAGAGAAAGTAGCTTTCCAACCTTCGTGTTTGGCTACTTTATCGAAGAAATCATGGAGTTGGATGGTGTAGGAATTGCCAATGATGAGGACACGATTCTCAGCCGTAGAGTCGCCTATAGCTTTATAGGCAAAATTACGTTCTGCAATATTTAGACTGCCACGTTGCACATACGGGCGCATCTCTTCTGGAGTGGTGCGTCCCTGCATGTAGAGGCCAGCCACAAGGAGCGTTGGCAAGATATAATAGACCAATCCTGTGCGACCAAACGACCATTGGAGGTGACGAAGAGGCTGTTCGATGAGATAGTAGGAAGCAAGGCTTAGCAGAACAATGAGGAGAGCGCAAATAGCAAGTACTGAGTAGCTGAGCTCTTGCCCCAAGGCGTAGTGCGCAAAGGCAAGCACAGGCCAGTGCCAAAGGTAGAGAGAATAAGAGATTTTTCCCACAAAGACTACTGCACGATGCGAAAGTACACTGGCGAACCAGTAGGGACGAGCACCGGCATAGATGATTCCTGCCGAGGCGATGCAGGGAAGTGCCGCCGCGAAGCCAGGAAACCACGGAGTCGTGTTAGGAAAAGGAAGGACGAGGCAGGCGATGAGCACGAGTATGCTGAGGCTACCCACACTTGTTGCCGTTTTGACTGATGGTTGCAGGTTGCCTTGCGAAACAGCCACAGCAAGGATGGCTCCAATGAGGAGTTCTCCAAAACGAAGATGAGGAAGATAGTAGGGGACTAAGGCTGCACCGTGAACACTGAAAGGGACGAAGGCTAGGGCAAAGCTCGCGATGGCGAGTGCGGTGAGCACAACATTGACCCAACTTGTGAGGGAGGAGGAAGCAGGTGGGAGGATGCGCTTCAATATCCCCATGATTGCCCACAAGATGAGCGGATAGATGAAATAGAACTGCTCTTCCACCGCAAGTGACCAAAGGTGATTGAGGGGTTGCACCTCAACAGTCGGGGCGAAATAGTCCGTGTTTAGTGCAGAAAAGAAGTTTCCCCCAAAGAACACACTCCACTTGGCTGAACTACGTGCCGTGTTCCACTCATCACTACCTGGCACCATCAGTTGCGCACCAACGATGAGGGTGAAAACAACCACGGCAAAGAAGGCGGGCAAGATGCGTCGCATTCGGCGGAGATAGAACCGTTTGAGGGAGAAGGTGCCAGTGGATAGTTCGCGATAAAGGATGCCTCCAATGAGGTAGCCAGAAATGACGAAAAAGATATCTACTCCGAGGAAGCCTCCAGGCAACCACGAG
>ERZ772956.1528-NODE-1528-length-15640-cov-7.382547_pt1 | contig 15640 bp, 20 predicted proteins | sample MGYA00580683_ERZ772956 | MGnify/ENA primary metagenome ERZ772956 (study PRJEB29015, sample SAMEA2738077) | human oral metagenome | biome: human oral; feature: human-associated habitat; material: saliva | place: China | collected 2212 ... | reverse complement strand
TCTTTGGGGCTCCATCTATCTATTTTGTATAAAAAATTTCTGTCGAGATTTTCCAATCTCTCAAGAAGTGAGTTATTATCTAACGGGATAAAATTAGCAACATTTGCCGACACATCTGAATTTTGATTTAAACACTTGTACATTTTTCTTGTATTTCTATCATAGTAGATGTAGTTAACGTCCTTGACTCCTGCTGTTTGTATATCTCCTCCGTATCCAACACATCCAGCTAATCTAGCTAACATCATACCTTCGAGAGCTTTTCCTTCTTCTGTTCCAAATTGTACTATCCCAGCTTTCTCTCTTGTTGCTCCTTCCTGTATTTTAGTAACAGCATTATTTAGTTTCTCTGTTTCCTTATCTATCAACTCCGCATTGTGATTAAAATTTTCTACATTGTAATACTCGTGTCCTTGCGGTTTCATTAATCTTAGATATTTAGTATAATCTGCCATTTTTATCTCCTTCCATCATAAATTTCTTGATTTTTAATAGTCTTTAAATCATCATTTTTTAGTAAGTTTAATTCATTGTGCTTGTGGTATTTCCCTATTACATCTGCATCTTCGTATAGTCTTGCATCATATAAATCTTTATGAGTTCTGCTCTTTAAGTTGTTATGCATTAAATATGCAACTTGATTATGAGTGTTATATCTAAACTCTACACTAAAATTTAAATGTGCAGGTTTTATAACATTTACAACAGCTTTAAAGTTTTCTAAATTTTGTGGAATCCCAACTATAGAAATAAACTTTATTTTAAAACTATAATTAGCATTATCCTCTATAACTTCTATTTCTCCATCTGTATAGGCTTTTGCTACTCTAGCTATCATATCTTTTGTAGTTGTCCCGTAACTTCTTAATTTAGATATAAGATTCTCTCTACGTTCTTGTATGTTGCTAGTTTTATCTCCAACAGTTAAACCAAAGATTTTTTCCCATATTGGTAAACTCCAAGTAGCTGTATATATAAAAAATTGGTCTAGTACATCTTTAGAAATACTATCTATAACTTCTAACTCATCATTTATAGCTTTTTGTAGAGTTTCAATTTCTAAAATACCTCTGTAATATTTTGGCATATGCCTTAAAAGTCTCTTATTATCCACTATACCACCTCTTTTGTAAGTGTAACTGTGGACAGCTTCGGTATTTCTTCTGCTGTTAATTGTACATTTATAGCTTTATTATTTAAAAGTAAGTTATCGTAATCAACCACCCCTTGCACGTTTAAGATAATATTTCCGATTTGTGCATAACTAACGTAGTCTTGTTTAAATCCAACTTTTCTAAAATATTCTTTAATGTTAGATTTTATCTCTGTTTCAATTTCATCAAACTTTACATTTTTAGAAATTTTAATCTTTCCATTTAAAGTTATAGTTTTTCCAACTGCACTATTTACTGTAACTGTAGCCCCTATTGGTCTTACTTCTTCGAGATAATCTCTAACTCTCTTTAATAGAGTTGTATCAGCTTCTCCAATATCTGAATTTACCACTACTACCTTAACTGTCCCATTTCCGTTCCATAAAGGGAATACTTTAACTCCACCAACACCCTCAACTTCCATTGCCCACTTTTTGTAATGATAGACGTTTCCACTAGTTACTGGCTCTCTAACTTTAAAATAGTATCTTTCCCTCAATTCATCATCAGTTTCTCCATCATAACCATCTACTGTTTCTTTTAAGTTATTAACTTCGTTCAAATTCGGAATTGTAATAGGAAATTTGTTTATAGTATTTTTAGGCAAATTATAGATTTTACCAGTATTTTCGCCCTCTATTGGCACTTCTACACTTCCAGATGCTCCAATTATTTTTTCTTCTGTAGTTACATAGATATATGTATCACTTGCAACCTTTGTACCTACCTCTATTACAGTGTTTGGTGTCCCTTTTATGATAACAGTACCTTTAGATTTTGTGGCTTGTTTTCTATACACTCCAACTTCTTTTGTAATATTATCTAAATACTCTCCTTGCGCAGTTTCTGCAAATGAGTTTAAAAATATGTAGTCTAGCACTCTTCTAAGTTCTTCAAATTCCATAGAAACTGGGGCTAAGTTATCATAAAATAATCCACCTTCGGTTTTATCGTACTCTTCATTCACATTAGAAAGCATATCTTTTAAAATTTCTTTCCAATTTTTCTTTATAATCATAGATAGCCCTCCCACTCAAACGTTTTAAAATTTTGCAACACCACATCAAATCTAGTCTTTAATGTGCGTCTATCTAAGTTAATTTCTATATTTTTTATTTCTTTTATTTGTTTATTTTTCGCAACAGTTTCTATCAACTCTCTCTCGAATTCGCTATAAAGAACAGGTGTTGGGAATCTTTGCCCCAGTAACATAGCTTTATATCTCATTCCATATTGATTTAATCCGTTTTCTTTATAGATATTCCATTTAAATTTTTCTGTTAATAAAACCTTCTCTAACCACATTCTAACGGATCTTTCATCATCGGTTTTAATTAATTTACCATTACTTCTTAACATTCTTTTTTTTTGAAAATCTATTAGAAAAGTCTTTCCATTTGTGGTTTTATCTACAGTTGTGTTATTTGTAGAATAGTCTGTAAAATTTATTTTTGGTAATATTGCCATTCCAAACTCACCTCTTTTGAATAGTTGAACACATCTACAACAAAGAATTTATCTTCCGCAACATTCGGAATAACAAGTACATACATTCCTGCTTTTAAATTAAAAACTGTTTGCAATATGAATTTACCTTTATCTTTATTATCAGTTTTACTTGTACTTCCTTTATAACTACCACTATGTCCCGATATACTTAAATTAGTATGTCCTGCACTATCTTCACCTCCACCTGTTGTGTTTAAACTATCAATAGTACAATTACTTGACTTGTTACCTTGACTTTCAAAATCTTTCATAGTACATTCGATTTCTAGCCTATTTGTGATAGCATTTGAAAGATAAATTTTATCAGCATCTATAACCCCATAGCCATTTAAAAGTTCTATAGAAATATTTGGTAACGGGCTTAAAATCTTACCTAGCACAGCCCCAATAGGAGATGGATTATCTCTCTCTTTAAACTTCTCTGCAAGTGCAATATCCCAAGATTTTTTATCATTACTCATTTTCGTATGCCTCCAATTTTAAAGATGCTCTATGTATATTATTAGTTATGGTGTGTGTACTCTCTTTGATTAAATACTCTCCAAATAAATTAAAAAGTGGGATATTTAAGTCTATAACTCTCCCACTCTTAACTTTATCATCGCCCAAAATATCAATAGTAAAATCTTCTGTAATTCTATTTAGCTTTTTTAATTCGTTTTTAGCAACTAATTTTGCTTTATCATGTTCCTTTTCATCTAAAGTTATTACTTCTTGCAACTTACCGTACTTTTCTATACTTTTTGAGTCTTGCTCTTGCCCAATAGTTCTTACAGCACCTTTATTTTCTGTAATTACAAGTACACTATTTTTCATATCTACAATAGATTTTGTAAGTGCTATACTTCCGATATTATCACTTATATTAATAAAATTTCCTTTGTGCATCTCAAATTGTCCGTTTACTTTTATCTTTTTAAAAGGCGATATTACTAGCTTTTGCATGTCATACTCAATAAAAAATTTTTTAGAATTGAATTGTGAACATTGCTCTATAATATCGTAAATCACATCAGAAACAGTCTTATCTTTGTAGATTTTATCTATCTTTGTGTCTAATCCACTTACTTCAACTTTAATTCCAATTTCTTCACAAAGTGCCTTAACACAGTCATTTCCTACCATTTTTTTAAATTGCTTTATGATAGTAGATTTGTTTAGATACCAAGCCATATCGTATGCTGTAAAGTTCGTAGTTTTTCCGTTTGGCGACTCTGTAACTATAATAGCTTGTATTAGAGTTTCTCCAGCAGAATTTATAATCTGTACTGGATCTCCCAAGGTTATGCTATATAAGAATTCTAAATTTTTATCATATCTGTTTACAGCTAAAGTAAAATCTATTTCAACTCCCAAAGTATCTACACTATCCCGCCAATTTAAATCTGAAATGTAGTTTGTTACATCTATATCTTTTATCATTACTTTATACATTTTTATCACCTTGAATATTCGGTAAAATGTACTCTTTAATCTCTAAAGTAAATGGAACATCTCCTGCTCTATCTCTTAGAGTATAAGTAAAATTGTATCTACATAGCATGTTTAAAACTACTTTATATCCATCTACAATTATAATTCTTAGTGGAATTTTAGCATCTCTGTACTTTTCAAAGAATTTTATATAATATTTTGTCGGTTGGAAATTAAAAAGACTTACAAAACTATATCTTTTTGAAGGAAAAAACGAAGAAAACGAAAAACTTCTAAGCCCTTTACCACCGATTAAATTAAGAGTTGTTCCGTTAATTGTTGTAAATTCTTCATCTCCAGTTTCACAAGTTATAGGCTCTATCGCTTGTACTATCGGTATATTTGCTATTTCAAGTTGTATTCCATTTTCTTCTGCTATAAAAATTATATACATATGTTTTTCCCTCCTCTCTTACATATTTCCTAAAGTTGCTAATATTTTTTGTGCTGTGTACTCTCCATATTTCTCCATATGTTCTTTTTCTCCAATGAAATTACCATCAATATGGATATTTACAACTATAGATTTGTTATTCTTTTTTTCTATAACCTTACCTTCTTCGTGACTTAAAATTTTAGTTCCAGAAGGTAAAATGGCAGTTTCATTTCTTCCGCCCTCATTAATACCTGTTATACCACCCTTAAAATAAGAAGTCCCTAGAGCATGTCTTGGATTTTTAGTAGTAACATTATATGTTCCAGTTTTATTACTACCTCCGATAGCTTCAGTAGTTTTAGTAGTTTTTTCAGTTATATTAATTGTTTTATCATCAATATGTGTACTATTCCAAAATTTCAGCTTATCAATTAGTCCACCAAATGCCTTTTTTGCTGTTTCGATTGGGTGTAATATAATATCTAATGCATTCATTAAACTGTCCCAAGCACTCATAAAAGCACCAGTTATAAAATCTGTTACCTTATTAAAACCAGCTTTTAATTTATCTAATGCACTTATGACTCCGTCCCATACAGCAGTAAAAATACCACCAACGATACTACAAACACCCAATATAATATCTTTTACATAATTAAATGCACCAACTAAACCATTCCATATATACTCTCCAAAGCCTTTAATTGTATCCCAGTTTTCTGTAATCACTCTCTTAAAAAATAAGAATAAATTAATCAATCCGCCAACAGGGTTCCCAAACTTTATAATAAATTTAAGTATTTTACCTAATGGATTATTATCTAGCTTTTTCCACAATTCTATAGTTTTCTTTTTAACTAAGTCCCAGTTTTTACATAGTAACCATATACCACCAACCAATACTGCAATAGCTCCTATAACTAAACCTATTGGATTGGCATTCATTGCAGCATTTAAAGCCCATTGTTTAATGGTTAATTGTCCAGTAAGGATTGCTTGTGCAGTATCTAAAGCCATTTTAGTTTTCATAATTCCTGCATAAATTAACTCCTTATTATTTCTTATTGTTGTTGCAATATTATATGCAGTTATTGCTCCAACAAGTGTATAAACAATAGGACTTATTCTATCCCAATTATTTATTATGCCTTGTGCTATGTCTATTGCAACAGTTCCAGCATTTGATAATATTTGCCAAGTTTCTTCTAGTGCTGGCTTAACTTTTTCAAATATTTTTCCAAACATATCCTTAATTTGTGCTATATAAGGTTCTGCTCTTGTAACTAATTCTTCAACTTTATCTGCTAGACTCAATATAAAATCTTGAATAGCTGGTATCTTGCTATGAAACCACTCAGCAATAGCACCTAATTTTGGCATTAATTTTTTACCAAGTTCTGCTTGCATATCGCCCCAAGCACCTTTCATTGCAACGATTTTACCTTCATCTGTTGCTCTAAGGGCTTTATTTGTTCCACCTATAGATTTCTCTAATTTTTTATTTATAAATTCAATTCTCTGTTCTGTTGACATAACCTTGAATAACTTTTCTTCATTAGCAGTTAATACAACACCATATTTCTTTAAAGCGTTGACTTTTCCATTAATTGCTTTTCCATAAAGTTCTCCAATAGCAATAGCGTCCTCTTGTGTCCCATTCAAGCCTTTATCGTAAGCAATCATGTCGTCTAGTATCGGCATTGTTTTCTTAATTTGATCTGCATTCATTTTAAATACAGCTAATCTACTTGCACCAGCAACCGCAACATCATCTCCAACTACCCCGATGTCTTGTAATGCACTAGCCTCATCTTTTAACATTTTAATATGTTCTTTACTTGCATTGACTTGCTTCATTAAATTAGTTTCTAATAATTTATCAGCTTTTAGTTTTTGTTTAGCACCGTCAATTGATTGCTTTATAAATACTCCAGCTGCAGCAGTTAATGCTCCAAAACCAATTGCTGCCCATTTAGCAACAGATTTCATTCCATCTTTTATCTTTCTTCCAAATGCTTTAATAGAGTTCCCAGCTTTTTTCAGTTCTCTATCCATCGTTTTTACGTTCTTTGTTGCATTTTGTAGAGGAGTAGTAAATTGGTCTTTTAAACTAAGTAGTACTCCAATAGTTTTAGCCATTTATACCTCCTTTGCTAACTCTATCTATCTCTAATTCCATTGTTGCTAACATAAAAAGTTTTTCTGTATATTCTAAGTTTAAAAGATATTCTACAGTAAATCCTTTAAGTAAATAAAAAGAAAGGAATGCCATGTCGGCATCCCTTAAAATTAGTTTTTTAGCTCATCAACTTCTTCTTCCATTACTTTACTAGCCTTATCTTCTTCTGCAAGTCCATAAAGACTTAAAATAAAATTAGATAATTTATTAATTTCACCTAAATTTTCTTCAAAAACAGGGACTACAACCTCATAAGGCTCTGCAACCTCATATGCCTCTTGTAATTCCTTTTCTTGTAAAATTGGACAATGTTTGTAGATAAGTTTACAGTTAGCATTATAAGCAGCTTCTGTAGTCTTATCTTCTGTACTATCCATTATTTTTATCACATCTCTTGCTTTTAGCTTTCTTACTTCTATAGTTCCCCCAAGTACCTCTGAATTAAAAAGCACAACTCTCATTTTATCATTATTTGATTGTTCTTTTTTTGCAATAAGCATTTCCAAAGTTATATTTTTAGCCATGTTTTATCACTCCTTGTTTTATATCATATCTATGTATCTAAAATCAGAAAAATTAAAAGGCACTTCTTCTTCTCTAAGTGCCTTGTTTTCAAATTTTAATGCCATTAGTTCATTTATAGTAACTCCTGTTAACTCTACTCTTTCGGCTCCATATGCAGTTGGATCATCTAATTTCGCAACTATCTTAAAGTCTGGCATTTTACCATTTCTTATTCCTTCTGCAATTAATTTCCCTACTGTAGTATCTATTTTATGTAGAGTCATAGTTCCTTCTCCAGTAAAGCCCATATATCTTTTTGACTTTCCTAGTTCTCCCATAATATCCACATCTTCATACTCTAATGTAACTTTAGCTTCAAAAGATTTTACAGAGCCTAACTCTTCTCCATCTAGCCATACAGCCCCAAAAGACCCTCTTATAATCTTATTTTTATCCATTTTATTAGACATTACTTACCTCCATTTAATTAAAACATGTTAATAGTAAACTTAAAGTCTTCTACAGCATTCAATATCTTTATATTTGCTTTCATAAAAACTTTTTTCTTAAATGCAGTCTTTTTAACTTTTTCATCTTCCCATTCAGCGACTTCTGCTTTTCCAACCCCAAGCCAAGCTAATCTTTGTGCTTCTACATCTACTTCAGAGTAGTTATCATATTCTTTATCCAAGATATCTTCTCTTTCAAGTTCTTTGAAATAAGCGTTAATAGCAGTGAAAAATAGCACTTGATTATCATATTTATTTTTATATTTACCTATCCATTTTTTGAATGTTGAGTAAATATCATCTCTCATTAAATCCATAGATTCAATAATTATGATATCTTTCATGTCCTCAGTTTCATCTTGTGTAATTTCTTGTAAAGACGTACATGCTCTAGCAACTCTTATATCCCCTTCATCTTTATATAAGCAAAATCCACCTTTATCGATAGTATCATCAATGTCGTTGAATATTGATACATCTTTTAAATTTCCACACAAGAACGATGTAGCACTTCTTGTCATCGGTAATCCAGCTAACATTCCAAGCACAGTTGGAACATATTGCCAACCCTCAACTTCTCCTCTGTTATCAACAAATGTAACTTTATCATTCATTAAGTTTACTATGCCTTTGTTATCTGGCTTAGTAGCATTGAATACAACAGCTTTATAAGTTTTCCCTGCTTTTCTTACTGACTTTATCCAAGATACTAGAGTTGCAGTATCTCCGTCTTTCCCATCATACCCCAAACCTAGCCAATTTACTCTCTCTTGAGCAACTTTTTTAAGAGTATCTGTAAGTGTTCCACTTCCAACATTAAATACAAACACCTTATTTGGTGTGTATTCAAATGTATCTTTTACTAATGCTACAGTATTTGCAGTATAGTCTCCATCTTTTATGTCTGTTATGTCTTTATAAACCTTAACATCCCAATTTTTGCTAGGCTCTTTAACTATTAATCCAACTATTCCAAGTTGGCTTCTCTTAACAGCTGTCACAGCTAATTGTTTAAAAATTATTTCGATTTTTGGTAGTCCCATTCTATCCTCCTACTTCCTATCAAATTTATACTCTAATTCTTCCATCATTTCAGCATCTATATCATTTTCTATCTGTTCCATAGTTATGCTATCAAAACTTGCAATAAGTACTCCGTCATCAGTTTCTTCGAATTCAATTTCGTTGACTGGGATTGCGAAAGTTTCATTAATCCACAAAGTACCTAAAAATGCATTTTCTATATCATCAGAAATTTTTAATTTTTCTAATCTCCCTTGACCAATTTTTGTGCAAAAGAAGTAAATTCTTATAGTAACATTTCTCTCTTTAAAAGTAGTCATAAAAGCACTTGTTTTAAGACCATCTAACTCTGTACGAAAACTTGGTCTATTAAAAACTTCGGATAAATCTTTACTGTCTACAGAAATATTTGGAAAAGTCTCTTTTAATCTAGTGTTTACTGCTTTTAAAAGTTCACTTAATTTAATCATTTAAAACCCTCCATTCTTTATTACAGTATCAATAAAATCATCAGTTGCTTTTATAAACTCTTCTTGAAACTCTTTTTGTGCTTCTTCTAAGATAAACTCCCCTTTCTTAAATCCATGCTCTTTACCTGTTCTATCTTTGATAATATGCCCTCTTTCGATTAAATGTGCATGTGGAGCAGAATTATAAACTCTAACTGTATCTTCTTCAGAGTTGTACTTATAAACTTTCCCTCTTTTAAATTTTTTTAGATAGTTTCCAGTCTTAGATTTAATCTTACTTTTAGCTTTCTTTTTTGCTTTTGCTTTTAACTTATTTCCCTGCTTTTGCAAGAAAGTTTTTACTTCTTTGGGATATTTCTTAGCAAGTCTTAATACCTCATTTTCTAAAGCTTCTAGGTCTTTTGTACTAAAGCCATTCATAGTCATTCCTCAATTCTGTTGCAAAAAACTTCTATAAATTGATTATCTTTAAAATCTCTGTTGTAGTAGATAATTTCGTATTTTGAGCCTTCAAATAAAAAAAACCAACCCTTGTTTAATCCATTTAGAGATTTAATTCTAAATGTAAACTTGAATTGGTGCTGATTTGCTTCTGTATTAGCTTCTCCATTCTTAACTGTAGAGTTTAACGGGACTATCTCACAATAAGCTTTTTTTAATAGTTCAGCTGTCTTTTCATTTTCTCCTAACTCATTCTCAGTTTTAACTGTATGATACACATCTACAAAGTGCCTTAATCTCTTAGTTATATCATTCATAGTTACCTCCAGTTTGTAATTGTAACATTAAACTACGACTTGTATAACTTAGATCCTTAGATTCTCTCTGCTCTCTATTGTCATACCATTCTTGCAATAAGACACAAGCTAGAATTTTTGCTCTTTTGTTAAACTTTTCTTTTGTTGCTTTTGTATCAAAATCATCTATAGCATCTCTTAAGTAATCCACTGTCGCAGTCATTAACGACTGCAACAATGAATCATCTTCATCATAATCAATTCTTAGATAGTTTTTAGCTTCTTCTAAAGTTAATATACTATCCATTTTTACCTACTTTCATTATTTTGTTGCAAGTTCTAAGTACACCATAGCTTTTTCATCAACTTTTTTAACATCGAATCTTTCAATTGCTCTAATGTAAGTTGCATTTTTAGTAAATCCAGCTTCTTTAGATATTGCTAATTCAAGTCCTTCTCTATCGAAGAAAGTTGCGAATTCTGTTAAGTCTCCAACAAAAACTGGAGCTTTTGTAGTATTCATTGGCAATAAAGCATCAGGTAATACTACTATTTTTCTACCTTTGAAAACTTTTTGAGTTGTATTTTGTAGATTTAATTCTAATAAAGGTCTATTTTGTTTGTCTACTAAATTGTCTAAAAAATTAAATCCAGTTTGGTTTGTAATTACTATTGCATTTGCAGAAACTGCTGGATCTAAATCTACATTTAATGCAGTATTTACAACTGTATAATCAGCTGCTGGTTTTGGAGTTAAAGTTTTTAATAAGTCTACAATCTTTTTGTTTTCTGTGTTTGTAGCCTTTTTAGTAAATCTTTTTCCAATATAAGCGGTTAAATTAGCAGTTTCATCTGCAAGTAAAGTATTTGAAACTGGTATAATGTCTCCATAATCTGCGACATTATAAGTAACTTGAGAGAAATCTATATCAGATTTACCAATTTCATTAAGTTCTTCAAATGCGATTAATTCACCTGTTCCATCTGTTTCAACAGGCATAGTTCCCTTTAATGAAGTTACATGTAGAATATTACAATATTCTTTCAATGCTATTTTGTTTCTTCTTAATTCTTTTATTTCTTTGAATTGTTCAGTTGGAACTAAGTAACCACCCTTGCCATCTGTTGCCTCTACTTGTCCTGGTGTTCCAGCTGCATTTAAAAATTGTTTTTCTTCTTCTGTTATAGATTTTCCTAATAGAACTCTATTATAAATTCTATTAACATTCATTTCTTCTTTTGTTCCTAATGGTGTTTTATTACCTTTATTCATAACTGTTAAAGCCTCCTCTGTTTCTGCTTCTTTTATTCTATTTTCTAAATCTTTAAAACCATTTAACTTAGCATGTGCCTCTTCAATCTTTCCACTATCTTTTAATGATGTGATCTCATTTCTAAGTGTTTCTAATTCCTTTTTTAATTCTACTGATTTTTTCATAATTAAATACCTCCTGTTAATAATGCAATCTCAATTTCTTTGTTCAATCTATCAAGTCTTACTTGTTCTTTTTTATTTTTTTCTTCAACATTTTTTTTATTTAATAAACTTTCTGGAATATGTTTAAATTTATTTCTTGTTTCTATACAATTCAAAAATTCTACTTTTTCAGAAGTTTTTATATTAAATACTCCTGGAGCATCTTCCCCAGTAAACCATTTTTCTTCTTTCATAAAGTCATATATTTGCTCTCTTGTTACACCTTCAATAACTTTTTCCATATAAGCATTAACAAGTCCTTCATCAAGTTTATTTAGAGTCTCAATATACTTTTCTAAATCTCCAGCATTTCCTGAAACTCTTCCCCAAGCTCTATGTATCATTAAATACGCATTACTTGGTAAAATAATTTCATCACACCCAAAAGCAATTATAGATGCAGCACTTGCAGCTATTCCATCAATATAAGCTATTGTTTTTCCTTTATGATTTTTAATCATATTAGAAATTGCTATACCTGCATAAATATTTCCTCCAAAACTGTTTATATGAACATGGACCTCTTTATTTTCTGCTTCTTTTAAAGCATCTTTTATATCCAATGGATATATATTAGTATCTTTTATTCCCCATACTTCTTCTAAAAAACCATCATTTTCTGAATCACTTTCTATATCGCCATTGATATAAATTTCAGTAATTTCTATTTGATTTCTTATTTCTAACCACTTATTTTTACTCACTTTTAGCACCTCCTTTTTCATAAGCTATTCCTAATTTTTCTAATGGCACATAACTTCCATTCATTACAATTACATCACCTCCATCTATTGCAGTAAGTCCTGCCTTTTTTCTAGCTTCATTTATTGTGTATATTCCACTTTGAACATACTTGGTTAAACATTCAGCTTGTGTTTTTAGATCCCCTTTTAAAATACTTGCTACATTAAATTCAAAATGTAACCCTTTTAATCTTTCATTTTCTGTAAGAAGTTTTAAATTAAACTCTTCTTCATAGAGTGTCAGAATATATAAAAGAGTATCAATATAAAAAGTCAAGTTTTGCATTTCTGAGTTTGCATAGCTTGACTTATCATAATCATTCAAATGATTTGGCTTTACTCCAAAAGCAGCTGCTATTTGTAAAGCACTATATTTTTTTAATTCAAAAAATTGACTATCAGTCAACTTTAAATCTAGTGGTACAATATCCATTCCAGGTGGCAATGGTAGTATTCCAGTTGGGTTATTTTCAGTATTAATAAATTCTTCTATTGCTTCAAGCATTTTCTTTTGTAAATCTTTGTTTAAATCTCCTGTGTATCTTAGAAGAGCCTTAGCTGTCAATCCTCTATTATATAAGTTATTCAAATACTTTTGACTTGCTTTTACTCCATTTAATGTTGTAGCCAATGTTTCTCGTACTGACATACCTACAATACCATCTTTACTTAAACCACCTTTTAAATGTAGTATCTCATCTTTTTGAAATAGATATATTTTCCCATCTTTGTTATATTCATAATATAAATCTTCTTTGCCACTGAATATTTTTGCATTGTCTATCCATATTTTAACTTTTTGAGGGTGTAAAGGATAAATACCTACTAAATGCCCTCTATTATCATAACTTAGATAAGCATAAGCATTGCCGTGATGGTTTCTCCACATTTCCATTAATGTCATCATAGGTGTTGAAGTCATGAATGGGTTTGGTGAAAATTTCAATTTTTGTAATGCCTCATGATTTAATATTTTGTTATTATCATTATCCTTCAAGTGTAAAGATAGTTTTCCAACACTTTCAGATAATACTTTTAAGCAAGTGAAATATGTTACTTCTGATAAATCCGAACTTACATTTATTCCAAAAAATTCACCAAAATTCATAGAATTAATTGCTGTTTTCTGCTTTTTTTCCTCTCCTTTATTAAATAATTTTCTAAATATATTCACTCTCTCACCTCCTTTTGTTGATTAAATCAAGCCATTCTTCAACAGCTTCATCATTGTTTACAGTTTCTTTTTTATTTAATAGCATAATTTTCCAAGCATCTATTATTGAATCGACAGGATCTATTCTATTTTTTTGAGATTGTTTATCAATTTTTATTTCTCCAAAACTATTTGCAACAGTTGTAGCATTAGCAATAGACCATTTTAATAAACTGTTTCTTTTATCATATAAAACTTGAACTGCCTTAACTGATAAAGCAAAATCTACTGTTGCATCATTTAAACTTTTTGCAGATTGTTTAACTTCTGTTAGATCACAATCTAAAAAATCTAAATCACTTAGAAAACTTCCAGCATTGTGAGCATCATATCCACACTCTAAAATTTTAATATTATATCTTTCAATTATTTCTTTTAAATGAGTAACAATAAACTTATAATCAGTCTTTATTCCAAATGCTCCAGTAGTTAATGTTAAAAGTCCCTCTCTTACCCATATCCTATATGGGACATCATCAGTTTTTTCATGTTCTGCAAGTCTTAACTCAGGCATAAATGAATGACTATATACATAAATCTTTTCATCCTTTAATGGAAAAACTAATGCTATACTTGTTAAATCTCCACCCTTAGATAAGTCAAAACCTAAATAAGCCTCTTTCCCTTTCATATCTTCAAGTGTCAAATCACTTTCACATTCTTTGAATTTACTTAAATCTATATATTGTCCATCTTTTGCAGTTACCCACATATTTAATTGCTTTGTTAAGAAGTTAGTTAATTCATCTCCACCTTTCTCTTTTGCATCTATTGCTTTTTGGCTATATAAAGCTATTTTCTTTTTGTTTGGTGTTATCCCATCTTCCTCAAATAAAAAATAAGGATTAGATTTGAGCCAATTTTTCCAGTCCCATATATCATCATCCTTATCCATTTCACATATAAAAATAAAAAGAGTTTCTTTTTCAACAACTCCTTCTAATATCTTTTCACAAAATTTATAGTGTTCATAACAAAAACCATTTAAGTTAAAACCTGCTGTTGTAATAGCTAATGTTAAAGCATTCTCAACATCAGCTTGACCATCTAACAACAATTTATACATCTGATTATTTGGGTGGGCATGTAATTCATCACATATAGCTAGAATATTTCCAAAACCATCCATTGATTTTGTATCTCTACCTATTGACCTTATAACAGTTCCAGTTGCTAAACTCTTTATAGTTCTATCATGTTCTTTTATTTTATAAAGTTCACTTAAATCATTGTCAGACTCTATAAAGTTTCTTATTTCATCCCATACTATGTTAGCTTGGTCTTGCTTAGTTGCAGCACAGAATATCCTATCTTTATTTCCTAACAATGTACTAAACATTGTGGATTCTGCTCCTGATAGAAAACTTTTTCCATTTCTTCTGCCAACTTGCAAATAAGCCTCTCTAAATCTTCTTTCTTTTGTTCTTTTTTTCTTCCATCCATGTAATGAACCTATTATAAATTCTTGAAAGCCTCTTGTTTTTAAATTAGTTCCATCTTTTAATGTTAAAGTATTTGCAAAATTTATAGCAAATTCTGCCTCTTCAACATCAAACTTATACTCTAATTTCTTATTTTTTAAATCATCTAAATGTCTTTTACATGCTAAATACTCCTTTCTGCCTGCTATTTTTTTACCACTTACAACTAATTTTGCATAGGCTGTTGTCCTATCTTTTATCATATTAGCCTTGCTTTCTTGTTTTTAACAAAGTTATAAATTTATTTTCAGCAGGTTCTTCTCTGATTGGTACAACTAATTTTAATCTATCTGTAGTTGCAAGTCCTAATTTTGTTGAGCATTGCATTATTTGTTTTACATATTTTTCCTGAACATTTATTAGAGGGTTTATAATTTCAATTTCTCCATTGGCAGTTTCTTTATAGCAAACAGGTCCTTCTTTTTGTAATTTCTTACTAACATTTACATAGCTATCATAAGAGTTACAGTAGATGGCTAATATTCCTAAATCTAAATTATCTAAAATATTTACTTTTCCTGCTTCAAAAACAATTCTGTCAAATTCTTCTTTTGCAGCTTTAGATAACCAACCAGGAGCAATTAAATTATCTCTATCTATTTTCAATTTTTTTTCTTGTTCTTGTCTAGCTTTTATTTTTTCTTTTCCGATTTTTCCTGAACTTATATCAATAATTTTTCTACTTCTTCCTGCCATATTTTTTCACCTCCATAAACTGAAAATTTCATTTCTGGCATTTTCTCCAGAAAATAGAGGGGTAGCGGTATCAAAGCCAAAGACCAAAAACTTTTT
>ERZ772956.1526-NODE-1526-length-15669-cov-4.752338_pt1 | contig 15669 bp, 10 predicted proteins | sample MGYA00580683_ERZ772956 | MGnify/ENA primary metagenome ERZ772956 (study PRJEB29015, sample SAMEA2738077) | human oral metagenome | biome: human oral; feature: human-associated habitat; material: saliva | place: China | collected 2212 ... | reverse complement strand
CCGGCGGCGGCCTGTTGCAGGACAAATTCCCGATTGCCAACGGCTATGCCGCCTTTGTTGAAGACAGCGAAGGCAACCGCATCGGCCTGCACAGCCGCTGATATGGAAAGGCCGTCTGAAAGCGTCTGCCGTTTTCAGACGGCCTTATCGCGTTTCCCTATATTTCCGCCAAACCGATAGATGCCATGCAAAGACTATTATTGATATGCCTGCCTTTATTGTTTGCCGCCTGCGGCAGGCAGGACGATACCCCGCCGCCGGCCGCCTCCGTTGCCGCCTCCGCCGTTTCCGAGCCCGCACCTGCCGCAGCGTCCATGGCCTCAGCGGCATCAGCCGAAACCATACAGGCCGAAGAAGATCCGATGCCCGCAGATTTGCTGAAACAGTTTGAATGGCATACGGAGCGCATCAAACGCGAATTGGCCTCAGCCTCGCCGAAGCAGGCCGATAATTTGTACGACGAATATGTCGCGCTACTGACTACCTACAATGAAAACAGGCCGTCTGAAAGCGGTCTGCTGGTTAAAATCAATGATCGGGAAACCACGGTTTTAGATAACTTTTGCGGCGAACAATATTGGGTCGAAAAGGCGGGCAAATTGGAGGAAACGGAAGCACTCAAGGCATTGCAACGGAAGATGTCTGCTGTCGGGCTGGAATATTGGGATGTCGGCGAATGTACGGCAATCGTGCGGCCGAAGGCGGATTATTATCTGAAATTGTTCGGAACCGCTGTCAGTCCGGATACCCGCCGCTTTCTTGAAATCGAGGCGCGGCAGGATAAGGAGCTGGCCACGAACGATGCCGCCCTTTCTATTTCATGGCAGGAATTGGCCGAGCGCGTGATGGAATGGGAGGATTTCCTACAACGCCATCCGAGCAGCAGGTTGAACCGTAAGGCTTTTGATGAATATCTGTTTTATCAGAATATATTGTTGTTTGGATTGGATAATACGCCGACTTACAGTGATGACGGTACGCGCCTCTTGTCCGCCGCCGATGACGGGGAAAATGGTGAAAATGGAACGTATGGCCGCGATTATCAGGCCGCCAGGCAAAAGATTGTCAAGCAGAGGCCTGACGGCGATACTGCCAAATTAGTTGTATTGACTCAAACATTGAATTACGACCAGGCGAAAAAAGCCGTCAACGAATACCGGCGGAAACATTTTGATTCCACGCTGTATTCAGCCGAACCGGAAGGACTATAAGCCGTCCGTTCAGGCCGTCTGAAAATAGAAAGTCGGACTGTTAGAAGGACGGTTTTTCAGACGGCCTTTTTGTAGGAGTAAGTTAATGAAGACGAAATTACTTTTTTCTTGCGCCGCCGCATTGCTGCTGGCGGGCTGCCTCAGTACGCCGGTCAGGCAGACGAACTGGCGGCAGCAAGATGAAGGTGCCGATTTTTCCGCCGACGGACGCTTGGCCGTACAGCACGAGGGCAAAGGTTCATATGCCAATTTCGATTGGAACAGGCAGAACGGTGTGCAGACCATCAATGTCAATACCCCGTTGGGCAATACCTTGGGGCAGATTTGCCGCGATTCGCAGGGCGTGTTGGCCGTCAATGCCAAAGGAGAACGGTTTACCGCGCCGGACGTTCGCCAGCTGAGTCAGAAGTTGCTTGGCTTCGCACTGCCGCTGGAATACCTCGATGTATGGATGCGGGGGCAGTGGGCGGCGGACTTGCCGCACAGTTTGACGGCGGAAGGCGATCTGCAGCAGGCCGGATGGAATATCAGCCGCCAAACACAGGAAGACGGCAGCGTCAGGGTGTTGGCTTTGCGCAATGAACAAATGTCGTTGAGATTGGTGTTTGACAGCGTGATGCCGTCTGAAAACGGTGCGGATGCACCTGCACAATGCGCCGCCAGAGGATAATCATGCCGATTTCGGAATACACACAAGCATTTCCTGCCCCCGCCAAGCTGAATCTTGATTTACGCATTACCGGCCGCCGCGCTGACGGTTACCATAATTTGGAAAGCATATTCTGCCTGATTGACTGGCAAGACACCGTTTACCTTACCCCGCGTTCGGACGGCCAGATTGTGTTGCAAAACCCCACAGATGGTCTGCCGCAGGAGAAAGACCTTGCCTACCGTGCCGCCGAAGCCTTGCTGCCGTATCGGAAAACGGAACAGGGTGTGGACATATGTTTGGACAAGCAGATTCCCAGCGGCGGCGGGTTGGGTGGCGGCAGCTCCGATGCGGCTACGGTATTATTGGTCCTCAACCGTTGGTGGGAATGCGGCCTGACCCGGCAACAGTTGATCAATATCGGAGTCGGATTAGGTGCCGATGTTCCTTTTTTCCTGTTTGGTAAAAATGCTTTTGCCAAAGGGATAGGAGAGAAATTGACGGAAATAAACGTGCCGCAGCAATGGTATATTGTGGTTAAACCGCCTGTGCATGTTTCTACTGCCGCAATTTTTTCGCACAAAGACTTGACAAGGGATTCGGTGGTCTGCATAATGCCGACTTTCGCAAATTTGCAGCCGTTCAGAAATGATATGCAGGCTGTGGTTTTGCAGGTATATCCTGAGATAATGCAAATTTATAAAGATTTGCAGCAGTTTGGTCAGGTAATGATGACAGGCTCTGGAGCTTGTCTATTTTTAACTTTCCATAGCTATAAAGATGCTCAGATTGTATACAGTAAGGTTTCAAGCAAATATCAAAGCCGTTTGGTTCAAGGGTTGCAGCAGCATCCCTTGTATGGTTTGATGTAAAGCGTGAATAGTTGGGGATTCGCCAAGTTGGTTAAGGCACCGGATTTTGATTCCGGCATTCGTAGGTTCGAATCCTACATCCCCAGCCAAACACAACTAAGATTTGGGGATTCGCCAAGTTGGTTAAGGCACCGGATTCTGAATCCGGCATGCGTAGGTTCGAGTCCTACATCCCCAGCCAAATAAAAGCGTGTGATTTTATCGCACGCTTTTATTTATCCGTCTGCAGAATACTTGTGTTATTTTTTGTTTGGCTGGATTTCGCCACATGCGTATAATGCCGTCTGAGAATGCCAAGCAACCAAGGAAGCTCCCGCGATGTTTCCTAAATATGACGCAAATAAACCCATTCCAAGTGAGGAAGATATGGCAGCATACGACAGTTTGATGGTTTTTACCGGTAATGCCAACCCGAAGTTGGCGGCCAATGTGGTAAAACATCTCGATATTTCAATCGGCAATGCATCAGTCAGTAAATTTTCAGACGGCGAGGTTGCCATTGAGCTGTTGGAAAATGTGCGAGGCCGCGATGTTTTTATTCTGCAGCCTACTTGTGCGCCAACCAATGATAATTTAATGGAAATTTTGGCAATGGCCGATGCCTTGAAGCGTGCTTCGGCAGGGCGTATTACAGCCGCCATTCCTTACTTTGGTTATGCACGTCAGGATCGTCGGCCGCGTTCGGCTCGCGTACCGATTTCTGCAAAATTAGTAGCCAATATGTTGTATTCCGCAGGAATTGACAGGGTTTTAACTGTTGATTTGCATGCGGATCAGATTCAGGGCTTCTTTGATATCCCTGTAGATAACATTTATGCAACGCCGATTTTGCTGAATGATGTGCAACGTCAGCAAATAGAAAATTTAACGGTAGTCAGCCCAGATATTGGCGGTGTCGTACGCGCCCGAGCCATGGCAAAAGCTCTAAATGCCGATTTAGCCATTATTGATAAACGCCGCCCTAAAGCCAATGTGGCGGAAGTGATGAATGTAATCGGTGAAATCCAGGATAGGACCTGCCTGATTGTAGATGACATGATTGATACGGCCAATACTTTGTGTAAGGCGGCTTCTGCTTTGAAAGAGCGTGGTGCTTCCCGTGTCTTGGCATATGCAACCCATCCGGTTTTTTCTGGAGAGGCAGTCTCCCGTATAGCTTCATCTGATATTGATCAAGTTGTTGTTACCGATACAATTCCTTTATCAGAGGCTGCACAGAATTGCATTCGTATCCGCCAAGTATCTATTGCAGGTCTGCTGGCAGAGACAGTGCGCCGTATTAGTAACGAAGAATCTGTCTCATATCTTTTTAACGAAGATGTGCTGACAAACGGTGGTATGTTACTGCCGTAGGCCTGTTGGAATATCAGGCCTGAATCAACGCCGTCTGAAACTGGTCGCGGTGTAAGGCGGTTTAATTTTTTACCTAAAAGGATTTAATTATGTCTTATGAATTACAAGCTACCGTTCGCGAAGCCCAAGGCACTGGTGCGAGCCGCCGCCTGCGTCGCGAAGGTCAAGTTCCTGCTGTATTGTACGGTGAGGATCAGGAAGCAGTTGCGATTGCTTTGGATCATAAAACCGTGTTCTATGCTTTGGAAAAAGAATCTTTCCATACTAGTTTGATTAAATTGGCATTGAACGGTAAAACTCATGATGTGATTGTGCGTGATTTCCAAGTTCATCCATTCCGTCAGCAAATTCAACACCTTGATCTTCAAGTGGTTGATTTGAATAAACCTTTAAAAATTCGTTTGCCTATTCATGTGGTTAATGCAGAACAATCTAAAGCAGTGAAGTTGCAAAGCGGCCGAGTGTCTCTGCTAACTACAGGTGTAGAAGTAATTGTTGATCCTAAAAATATCCCTGCCGCTTTGGAGTTGGATTGTGCACAAGTCGTAGCAGGTGATATCCTCCATCTGTCTGATATTCAGTATCCTGAAGGTGTGAGCAGTGTAGCATTAAAACGTAATTCAAACTTAGCTGTTGCTACAGTAACTGGTAAAAAAGGCTAAGTGGATATTGGTTGTTATTCAGGAAATCCCGTTTTCAATAAGCGGGATTTTTCTATATTCAGCGATTACAATAAATTGATTTACTTCTGAGTAATTATCTTAACCATTTATCCTTATTGATAACCGGAATAGCCATAATAATGCTACTATACTAAAATAATAATTATACAATAGTTACTATTTACTTCTTAAGTTTAGCAGATAATAACATTGAGTTAATATGCAAAAGTTTCGGAAAGCAGTTAAAGATACAATACAAGAAGCGATGTTTCTAGCTATTGTATTGTTATCAGCATCTCAGTCAATTGCCGCAAAAGAGCTGCGGGATATTTTGCGACAGTCACTTTTGAATGACCCTTTATTGCTGGAGGCGCAGGCTAATAAATCGGCTGCAGGGAGTGCTACAAAAGCTACTCGTGCGGGCCATTATCCCGTCATTTCTGTTACGGGGACACAAACATTATTGCAAAAAAATGATGATTCTGATGATGATTTAAGTAATGGGCTAGGTGTAAAAGGTTCGCTTAATTTATATGCTTGGGGTGGTATCGAAGCAGGTGTGAAACGTGATAAGCAAAAAGAGATTTATTACGATTACAAATATTACGAAACGCAAGAAGAATTAGGTAAAACAATAGGGAAGCTTTATTTGCGGGCATTGCGTGCGAAAGAGTCTTTACTAATAAATGAGCAGAGCCTTAACCGCCATAACAAGTTGTTGAATGATTTAGGTGTAGTGGTTCAATATGATTCAGGACGACGTTCAGAGTTAATCGAGGCCCGATCTAGGCAGTTACAGGTTCAAACTACCATTATCCAATTACGCCGTACTATGGAATTAGCACTGAGCGAGCTATCAAAATACACTCTGGAACCTATCAAACCTGAAGATTTACAAGATCCTTTTAGTGCGGATTCTACCACCAGTTTAATTAATCGCTTTCGTCAGGAAGATAACGGAAATAATCCGACCTATTTGGCGCAAAAAGCAGAGCGCGAAAGTACACGTTATGAGTTAGACGTGTCGAAGGCTTCACGTCTCCCTGCACTGAACCTCGAAGGCTATATGAGCAATAAATCCAAACAAGTGTATTTAAACTTGCAATGGAATCTATTCGATGAAGCATCTCGTCATACAGTAAATAAAAATAAACATACGTTAACAGCGGCTGATGCCAAGTTGGATCAAATTCTGCGTGAGGTGGGCGAGCGTGCCAGAACAGCTGAAATTGATATGGCGCAAAGTGAAAGGCAGGTAAATATTAGCGCGGAGCATATTGTTGCACAAAAAGAAGTAGTAAAAGCTTATGAACTGCAATTTAAGGTAGCACGCCGTACTTTAACTGATGTTTTGAATTCGTATATTGAATTATCAAGAATTGAACAGGAGAATATTACTGCCCGTAATGATTTTCGCGATGCGGCATTAGAATATTTGGTTTCACAGTCGCAAATCGCACGCTGGGCAGGGATAACTAATTCTCAAGATATGAATTCTGCCAAATAAATGAGGTCGCATACTATTATTTGTTGGCCGTCTGAAAAATATAATTTAGCCATAAGTAAAATAAGATGAAATCGATTATAGAACATATTGCTCTGACAACTCGTATTTTGGGTGCTCCAGTTTCTGAAGCAGCATTGTCTGCAGAAGTGGTTAGAGATAGGAAATTAAATATCAATTTCCAATCTTTAGGAGAAGTATTGCGCAGTCATGGTTTTGAGAATACCTTATCAAAACGTGATTTGCAGGATATTCCTTCATTGGCGGTTCCGTTAGTTTTGATGTTGCATAACGAAGAGGCTGCGGTTGTTGTTCGGATAGAGGGGGTTGGGCGTAATCGTATTTATTTCCTTCGTCAGATAGATGGCTTGGAACAGCAATTGTCTCATGACGAGCTTGTTTCGTTGTATTTGGGATATTGTTGGTTTATTAAGCCCAAAGTGACGGCTGATAATCGGTCTGATTTGCCTGAATATCATTTGCCAAAATCATGGTTTTGGAAGGTTATTTGGCGGTTTAAGGGATATTATTATCAAGTTATTTTGGCAACATTCATTATCAATTTCTTAGCGTTGGTTAGTTCTTTATACGTGATGAATGTCTATGACCGCGTTATTCCCAATCAGGCATATGAAACCCTATGGGTTTTGAGTATCGGTGTCATGCTGGCAATTTTGTTTGAGTTTTTAGCCAAAATGATACGAGGGCATTTAACTGATATAGCGGGCAAGAAGGCAGATTTAATCATCAGTTCTGCAATTTTTCGTCGTATGATGGCGCTTCGGTTAGCAGATCGTCCTGCTTCTGCAGGTTCATATGCTAATAATTTGCGTGAATTTGAGTCAGTTCGTGAATTTATGACTAGTGCCAGTTTGCTGGTTTTAGTAGATTTACCTTTTTTATTATTATTTATAACCGTCATTTTTATCGTTGGCGGTAAGTTGGCAATTGTGCCGGCCATCATCATACCGATTGTAATTATTGTTGGGTTTATTGTTCAAAGGCCGCTATCCCGTTATATTAATGAGTCGATGAAGGAGTCTTCCCAGAGGCAAGGGCTTGCAGTAGAAGCCTTAGAAGGCATTGAAACATTGAAAACCAACAATGCTACTGGATGGGCCCAACAACGTTGGGATACATATACTGCAAAAACTTCGGCATCATCAATCAAGGTTAAAGATACTGCCAATTTTATGATTAATTTTTCTGTGGCGATGCAGCAGCTGAATACCGTTTTTTTAGTCCTGTTTGGTACGTATCTGATTCATAATGAAAATACAGCAGAACGGATTACTATGGGTGCTTTGATTGCGGCAGTCATTTTATCAGGTCGTGCTTTATCTCCATTGGCACAAGTTGCCGGCTTAGCAACCCGTTTCCAGCAAGCAAAATTGGCGTTGGAAGGATTAAATAACATTATTGAACGGCCTATTGAGCGTGTGCCAGAACGGAAATATATTTCTCCTTCTAATATCCAGGGCAATATCACTTTCGAGAATACCTGTTTTCAATATCAAGAGGACGGTAAGCCGGCAGTTAGCAATTTGAATTTGCAGATTCGTGCGGGAGAAAAGATAGGTATTTTAGGTCGTATCGGTAGTGGTAAAAGTACAATGCTGAAACTCGCAAGCGGGTTATATGATGGCAGTACTGGTAATGTCATGTTGGACAACATCGATATGCGCCAAATAGATCCAAATTTTCTTCGTAGTCAAATCTTATTATTAGGCCAGTCCCCACGTTTGTTTTTAGGTACCTTACGTGAAAATATGGATTTGGCTCGTTCAGACGGCTATTCTTCTGATCAGGAATTATTGGAAGCATTGCAACGTTTTGGCTTGGACAAAATTATCCGTAGCCACCCTAAAGGATTGGATATGCCGTTGGGTGAAGATGGTTTAGGTTTATCTGGTGGTCAAAAACAGATTATTGCGTTAGCACGTATGACATTACGTAATCCGAGGATTGTATTGCTGGATGAGCCAACTACGGGGCTTGATCAGGCGACGGAACGGATATCGTTGCAAGCAATTTCGCAGTGGGCGCAGGATAAAACCCTGCTTGTTGTTACCCATAGGCCTCAAGTTTTGCAGATTGTAAACCGTATCATTGTTATGGATGAAGGCAAAGTAGTCATGGACGGGCCTAGAGATTTGGTATTACAGCGATTGATGCAAAATGAACGGGGAACGGATGTGAAGCGCAACATAGTGTAGCTTATTCTTCACGTAAATAGCTAAAAAATAATCAATTATTGATACAATCTGAAAGTTATTATCTTATTTTCAGACGGCCTCATGATATGTTAGGTATGACCATATGAGTAAGAACAGTAGGGAAACGATTAGAAAAGATGATTTGCAATTGGTAAATGATTTGAATGCAGCCTTGCAAAAAGAAAAGCATCATGGACAGTTTTGGGTCATCATGCTGTTGTTTGCCTTTCTGGTTGTATTCGTCATTTGGGCTTATAACAGTCCATTAGAAGAGGTAACCCGAGGGCAGGGAAGTATTATTCCAAGTAGTCGTGAACAAGTGATTCAAAGCCTTGATCCTGGAACAATTGCGGAAATGCGGGTACAGGAAGGTGATATCGTAGAAAAAGACGAGGTTTTGCTAAAGTTGGATGATACGCGCAGTTCTGCTATTTTAAGGGAAAGTGAAGCCAAAGTTGCCAATCTGGAAGCGATGTTGGCACGATTAAAAGCAGAATCTTATGGTACAGCCATTGTTTTTCCTGCGGGAATCAGCAAAGATTTACAACAACGCGAACGAGCTGCTTATGAAGCACGCCGCCGTGCAATGACTGATGCAGTTGCCGGACTGGGACAGAGTAAGGCTGCATTGGATCAAGAAATTCGAATCACTGCTCCCATGGTTAAACATGGAGTGGTCTCTGAAGTTGAATTATTAAGGATGCAGCGTGAATCAAGTGATTTGGCTCAACAAATTAGCCAACGTAAAAATGATTATGCAGCTAAAGCCAATGAGGAGTTGGTAAGGGTTGAATCAGAACTTGCCCAAGCAAAAGAAAATATGGCAATGCGTGCAGATCCGGTAGAACGATCAGAAGTTAAAGCACCAATGCGCGGAATTGTGAAAGATATCAAGATTAATACGGTTGGAGGTGTAGTTACTGCAGGGCAGGAAATTATGACTATTGTCCCCTTGGATGATAAGTTGTTAGTTGAGGCTTATATTAACCCTAGGGATGTGGCTTTTATTAGGCCGGGGTTGCCGGCAGTGGTCAAAATTAGTGCATATGATTATGCAATTTATGGCGGTTTGGATGGCAAGGTGACATTGATTAGTCCGGATACTTTAAGCAATCAAAATCGTGCAACGGATCAGCTGAAATTAGATCAAAATCAAGTATATTATCGTATGTTAGTACAAACTGAAGGTAATACATTACGTGATAAGAATGGTAAGGAGCTGCCGATTATTCCGGGTATGGTGGCAACAGTGGATGTGAAAACAGGTGAAAAAACAGTCTTTCAATATCTGATCAAGCCGATTACGAGATTAAAACAGGCTTTGCGTGAACGATAAAACTGAATCTATTTTAGAAATGATTTTAAGATAGCTAAGAACAATTAGAAAAATTCAGTTATCTTACAAAAGAAGGGAGTTTTCCTGGTTGGTTAGGAGTACTCCTTTTTTGTTAAATATTTTCTAGTTAGACTTATAGTATCTGCCAAGAACCTGATTTAATACGATGAAAGAGTTAATTGGCCCGCAGAGTACTTCTGAAGATTGGTAGGCAAACTTTGACAATCGTGGAAGTAACTTTGATAAGGTTGCTAGCTTACAGTCTGAATAAAAAACCGATAGAGATGATTTTTCTCTATCGGTTTTTATTTTATACGGTTCTATATCAAGCCAATTTCCCGTGACATTGTTTATATCTCAAGCCACTGCCACAGGGGCAGGGGTCATTACGATGAACAATTAAGCCGCGTGCAGTTAATGCCTCTGGGGTATAGTTTTCATCATCATTTGGATCGAAGGCTTCAGATACCAGTTCACTCTGAGATTGTGACAGGATTTCTTCCATATTCGGCGCATCAGCCTGGAAGGCATGAGTATTAAGATTATCCAAATTCCCAGGCTCACTTTCTTCCACAACATTTTCGTTCATCTGTATTTGTACCGAAATCAGCAGAGAGGCAATTTGATGCTTGATATTGCTCCATAAGTTTTGGAACATTTCAAATGCTTCGCGCTTGTATTCCTGTTTGGGATTCTTTTGGGCATAGCCGCGCAAGTGGATACCTTGGCGTAGGTAATCCATAGCGGAGAGATGTTCGCGCCATTGTGTATCGATCACTTGTAGCATTACGTTGCGTTCGAATCCCTGCATGTTTATATCACCCACCAATTCGGTTTTTTCGGCATATTCCTGTTCTACTTGCGCCAATAAACGTTCTTTAATATCTTGGTTATCAAGAGTGTTGTCTTCTTTCAGCCAACCTTGAATATCGACATTTAAACGGAAGTCACTGGCTAATTGCGCCTCCAGTGCGGGCAAGTCCCATTGTTCTTCCATGCTGTCTGCCGGCATGTAGTTGTCTACTAAGGAATAGATGGTTTCACGCCGGAATTCTTTCGCCAGATTGCTGATATTTGGGTTGGAGAGGATGTCGTTGCGTTGGAAATAGATTACTTTGCGCTGGTCATTGGCAACATCATCATATTCCAACACTTGTTTGCGCATATCGAAGTTTCGGCCTTCTACTTTTCGTTGTGCGCCTTCGATTTGGCGGGTCAACATGCCTGCCTCGATGGCTACACCGCGTTCCGGCGCCAAACGATTGAGGATGGCGGCAGCACGATCTAGGGCAAACAGGCGCAACAGAGGATCTTCGAATGAAAGGTAGAAACGGCTAGAACCAGGGTCGCCCTGACGACCGGCGCGTCCGCGCAGCTGGTTATCGATACGGCGGCTTTCGTGACGCTCTGTGCCTATGATATGCAGACCGCCTGCCTCCATGACTTTGTCGTGCTCTTCCTGCCAGCCGTTTTCCAGTTCGGCGATACGTGCTGCTTTTTCTTCCTCGCTCAGGTTTTCATCGGCACGGATGGCATCTGCCTGATGTTTGACGTTACCTCCAAGTACGATGTCGGTACCGCGTCCGGCCATATTGGTGGCAACGGTAATCGCGCCGACTTTACCGGCTTGGGCCACAATGAGGGCTTCGCGTTGGTGCTCTTTTGCGTTCAAGACATTGTGGGGGATGCCTTGCTGATTTAGCAAATGGGAAACCAATTCTGAATTTTCGATGCTGGTCGTACCCACTAAAACCGGTTGCCCGCGTTTGTAGCATTCTGCAATATCTTTAACCACAGCCTCGTATTTTTCTTCGGCCGAACGGAAAATCTGATCGTTGAAATCTTTACGTTGTATCGGGCGGTTGGTCGGGATGATGACGGTTTCGAGGTTGTAGATGCTTTGGAATTCAAATGCTTCCGTATCGGCCGTGCCAGTCATGCCGGACAGTTTTTTATAGAGGCGGAAATAGTTTTGGAAGGTGATTGAAGCCAAGGTTTGGTTTTCACGTTTGATTTCAACGCCTTCTTTTGCTTCTACTGCCTGATGGAGACCGTCAGACCAACGGCGGCCGGACATCAGCCTGCCGGTAAACTCATCGACAATTACGATTTCGCCGTCTTGAATCACATAATGCTGATCTTTATGGAAGAGGGTGTGAGCCCGCAGTGAGGCCATCAAATGGTGCATCAGGGAAATATTGCTGACGGAATAAAGCGAATCGCCTTCTTGCAGCAGACCCATTTTAGTCAGAATTTCTTCTGCATGTTCGTGTCCGGCTTCGCTTAAGATGACGTTGTGGTTTTTTTCGTCCACCCAATAATCGCCTTCGCCTTCTTCGCTTTCTTGGCGGAACAGTTGGGGCGGCACTTGATTCATTATTTGGTAAAGTTGGACGTTGTCATCTGCCTGGCCGGAAATAATCAAAGGTGTACGGGCTTCGTCAATCAAAATGGAGTCCACTTCGTCCACTACGGCAAAGTTCAACTCTCGCTGTACTTTGTCGTATTGGTCGGTAACCATATTGTCGCGCAGGTAGTCGAAGCCGAATTCATTGTTTGTGCCGTAGGTAATATCGGCAGCATACGCATTCTGACGGTGGAAAGGCTCAAGATCGCTGATAATCACGCCTACTTGCAGGCCGAGGAAGTTGTATAACGGCTCCATCGTGGCCGCATCACGCTGGGCAAGGTAGTCGTTGACGGTAACGACATGTACGCCGTCGCCGGACAGGGCATTGAGGTATACGGGCAGGGTGGCAACCAGCGTTTTTCCCTCACCGGTACGCATTTCGGCGATTTTGCCGTAGTGCAGCACCATGCCGCCGATCAGCTGGACATCGAAGTGGCGCATACCCAAAACGCGTTTGGATGCTTCGCGGCAGACGGCAAACGCTTCCGGCAGAATGCTGTCCAAATCGGCTCCGTCGGCGATGCGCTGTTTGAATTCGGCTGTTTTGGCCTGTAGCGCGGCATCGTCCAAAGCCTGCATTTCGGCTTCCAACGCATTGATTTTCTCTACTGTTTTTCGATATTGTTTCAACAGCCGGTCATTGCGGCTGCCGAATACTTTTTTAGCTAATTGAGTGAGCATATTGATTCCTGAACCTAATAGGGGCTTTTTGCAAGCGATAACGGCGTATTCTAACACAGGCCGTCTGAAAGCAATAAGTGCGGCAGGGCTCATATTTTTCAGACGGCCTTTTTATAACCAACTCGTCTTTGCTTACAAACAAGCATTCTTTCCTTTTTCCAGACGGCCTGATTACAGTGGCGGCATCCCGAACAAGCAAAATTCCAAGGAATGCCATGACCACCACGACCGACCCCCGCGCCAAACTCCCCGATACCCCGCTTGCCGACAACGAAAGGCTCAAAGGCCAAAGCCGCCACCTGCGCGGCACGATTGCCGAAGACCTGAACGACGGCCTGACAGGCGGCTTCAACGGCGACAACTTCCAACTTATCCGTTTCCACGGCATGTACGAACAGGACAACCGCGACATCCGTGCCGAACGAAACGAGCAGAAACTGGAAGGCTTGAAAAACGTCATGATACGCTGCCGCCTGCCCGGCGGCGTGATTACGCCCAAGCAGTGGCTGGGCATAGACGAGTTTGCCGACAGCCACACCCTTTACAACTCCATCCGCCTGACCAACCGCCAGACCTTCCAATACCACGGCGTGCTCAAACCCGACATCAAAGCCGTACACCAATGGTTGAACAAGCTGGGATTGGACACCATCGCCACGGCGGGCGACGTCAACCGCAACGTCTTATGCACCAGTAACCCGATTGAAAGCGGGCTGCACAAGGAAGCGCACGAATGGGCGAAGAAAATCAGCGAGCACCTGCTGCCGAAAACCCGCGCCTATGCCGAAATCTGGCTGGACGGCAAAAAAGTCGAATCCACCGAAAACACCGGCAACGCCCCGCTGCCCGAAGCCGTGAAAAGCGGTGATGCGGCCGAACCCGTTTTGGGCGGAAACTACCTGCCGCGCAAATTCAAAACTACGGTCGTTATTCCGCCGCACAACGACGTCGATTTGCACGCCAATGATTTGAACTTCGTCGCCATCGAAGAAAACGGCAGGTTGTCCGGATTCAACGTGCTGGTCGGCGGCGGTTTGTCCATCGAACACGGCAACCACAAAACCTACCCCAACACCGCCCGCGAATTCGGCTTTATCGGTTTGGACAAAGTATTGGATTGCGCCGCCGCCGTGGTTTCCGTACAGCGCGACTGGGGCAACCGCAGCGACCGCAAAAACGCCAAAACCCGTTACACCATCGAGCGCGTCGGCTTGGATGTGTTTGTCGAAGAAGTGGAAAACCGCATGGGGGCGAAGTTCCGGCCGATACGCCCTTATGAATTCACCACGCGCGGCGACCGCATCGGCTGGGTGCAGGGCGAAGATAAAAAATGGCATTTGACGTTGTTTATCGAAAACGGCCGCATCACCGATACACCGAACCGCCCGCTGAAAACGGGTATGCGCGAAATCGCCAAAATCCACAAGGGCGACTTCCGCCTGACCGCCAATCAAAACCTGATTGTGGCCGGCGTTTCCGCCCGCGACAAGGCCAAAATCGAAGCCCTTGCCCGCGAATACGGGCTGATTAGCGACGGCGTTACCCGCCAGCGCGAAAACAGCATGGCCTGCGTCGCGCTGCCGACCTGCCCGCTGGCCATGGCCGAAGCCGAACGCTTCCTGCCGGCGTTTATCAACCATGTGGACGGCCTGATGGCGAAACACGGCCTGCCGGAAGAACACATTGTGTTGCGTGTGAACGGCTGCCCGAACGGCTGCGGCCGCACCATGCTGTCGGAAGTCGGGCTGGTGGGCAAGGCGGTCGGTCGCTACAACCTGTATGCGGGCGGCAACCGCGAAGGCACGCGCATCCCGCGTTTGTTTAAGGAAAATATTACCGAGCCGGAAATTTTGCAGATTTTGGATGATTGGATAGGCGCGTGGGCGAAAGGCCGTCTGAAAGACGAGGGCTTCGGCGATTTTGCCGTGCGTACCGGCATCGTGAAACCTGTGTTGGATGCGCCGCGCGATTTTTGGTCGGCATAAACCAAAGCGAAACAGCCTGAAACTGCCTGAATAAAAAGAGGCCGTCTGAAAGCTGCAAATACTTTCAGACGGCCTCTTGGTGTTGCGCCTTATTGGCGGTAATGTTTCAGGAAACGTTCCAGTTTGCCGATGGCTTCTTCGATTTGGTGGCTGTAGGCCAGCGTAACGATGCGGAAGTGGTCGGGTTTGACCCAGTTGAAACCCGTACCGTGCACCAGCAATACTTTTTCCTGCACCAAAAGGTCGTAGACGAATTTCATGTCGTCATGGATGTTGTACATTTCGGTGTCGATTTTTGGGAACATATACATCGCGCCCATCGGTTTGACGCAGGAAATGCCTGGGATTTGGGTAATCAGTTCGTAGGCTTTGTTGCGCTGCTCCAGCAGGCGACCGCCGGGCAGGATCAGTTCGTTGATGCTTTGATAACCGCCCAAGGCCGTCTGAATCGCGTGCTGCATCGGCGTGGTGGCGCACAGGCGCATGGAGGCGAGCATGTCGAGGCCTTCGATATAGCCTTGCGCGTGGTGCTTCGGGCCGTTGAGCACCATCCAGCCTTGGCGGAATCCGGCTACGCGGTAGGCTTTGGAGAGGCCGTTGAAGGTGATGGTCAGCAGGTCGGGGGCAAGGGCGGCGATGTGGTGGTGCACCGCGCCGTCGTAGAGGATTTTGTCGTAGATTTCGTCGGCGTAGATAATCAGGCCGTGCTTGCGTGCCAACTCGGCGATTTCGAGCAGGATTTCTTTGCTGTACACCGCGCCGGTAGGGTTGTTGGGGTTGATGACGACGA
>ERZ772956.1525-NODE-1525-length-15675-cov-3.572983_pt1 | contig 15675 bp, 8 predicted proteins | sample MGYA00580683_ERZ772956 | MGnify/ENA primary metagenome ERZ772956 (study PRJEB29015, sample SAMEA2738077) | human oral metagenome | biome: human oral; feature: human-associated habitat; material: saliva | place: China | collected 2212 ... | reverse complement strand
TCCAAAAGCCAATAAAATATATTATACATTTTTTGTCAAGTTTTTAACAATAGATTAAATATTATGTAAATAAAAAAGGAGAATGATCTCCTTTTATGACTTAAACTGATTTGCACACAACTGAATGTTCTCCCAAAACTTAACTCCATAAACCGAATCACCATTATACAAACGTCAAATTTTAGCCGCTTTTTCTGGACTATCTATATCAAAATAATAAGATAAAGGCTTTTGATTTTTAGCCTCAAGGGACTTTACTTTCTCAACCCAATATGCTAAAAAAAGTTTTGATCCATTTTTAGGATTATAAGTTTGCCCCTCCGATAATTTCAGATTTATCCTAGCTTTTTTACCTATCTTATCCATCAAAATATGATAATGCGAAAATGAATATTGTTTTTTAGCAGGCTCTCGGCGATGAAGTTCTACCTGACCTATAGGAGCATTAGGATCAGATTGAGCATTAGTAGATTCACTTCTGGCAAATGCAGTCATTGCCTGAGCTACCTTTTCTTTACCTATAGTATCGACAACCTGACGAATTTTTTCTCCATAAATAGGATCCTCTACCATTTCATCTATCGCCTCAAAAGTTTGTTTATAAAAATTTTCTAGAGAAATTTCTCTTTGCTCCTTTGGAACAGGAATAGGAATATACATATCAGCTTTGAGATCCTGAGCCCTAATATTAAACGAACAAATATTCCTTCAAACGGCTGTCGGAGCATAATAGTCATCAGATAGATATGAAAACATAGCCTCCTTAGACAAAGCATATCTGATTCAAGAAAGAGTAGCTCACTTCTTTACTTTACAAAAATACATTTCTCCATCTCTCAAAACCTCGAGTCCCGTCGACAATTTTTCCCACTTGTGCTCTTGGAAAACTTGCTCGGTCTGAATAGTCTTCTGATCTTGAGAGTCTGATTTAGTAAAATAGGCAACTCAACCACCAATACTAGTTGCAAGTAAAGCTCAAGCAATCAAGGATCTTGTCTTTTGAGACAGTTTTTGCCATTTTTCCTTAGCCATAGTACTTATTTCCTCAATTCCCTGTTTCATCGTCTGACATTCACGCACATATGCATCTTCACCATATCGATCTAAATGATCATGATCTGAATACTTATTTGAAGTCATCAACATCTCCATAAAAAAATAAATTCCCCTTAATTATACTCGAAACAAAAAATAAAAGCAAATAACAACAAAAATAAAAAAGTCTGAATATTCAGACTTTTATCTCTCCTTTTGGATCGCAAGTCCACAAGGGAGTTTTTTATAAATAAATAAATACCAATTCACTCCGAAAAACAACATCGCCATCATCAGAAAAATCACAACCTTTGAAAATCTATTCGCTCATTGGAGCAACATCAGCACCATCATCATAAGGGACCAGATTCGAATGAATGCCCTTGTCTCACCTCTTGTCATTCCAAGCCCCAGAAGTCTATGATGGAAATGCGTATAATCTCCTTTCAGTGGATTTTTCCTCAAGATAAAAATCCTATACAATCCAACCCATATCGCATCAAAAATCGGAAGAGAAAGCGCGACAATTAGCGTTCAAATCTTAGCACCTCCAGCAACAGCCAAATAAGCGAGTGCAAAGCCAAAAAACATAATCCCAACATCTCTTACGAGCCCTAGAGGCTTAAACTCAATCACTGCATAAATCATGCTAGTTACAAACAAGAAAAAAGCCAGATTTTGAACCATAGTCAGTACCTCTAGGTTTGGAAATTCTGTATAACTCTGAAATACAATATACTTTATCAAAAGAAAAACCGTCAAAAATCCAATCGCTGAAACTCAACTCCCCTGTGCATAAATCCCATCAAATCGATTGATAGCATTGATACAAAACATCGTCCAAATCATAAACCCAATCGTGAAAATCCAGTTTGGAATCTGATAAACCTCAGCTCACAAAATCAATTCCTGATTACCAATCCCACCAATCCAAACAGCCAAAAAAGCTGAAACAAAATGCACGATCAACCTAACAAACGGCGGTATCTTAGGAAATCTTCCTAAGTAACTAAGTTCTTCAATGAGTTCTACCACTCCTATCAAGAGCCCCGGAATCAATAATCATAAGAATAATCTAGAAGAGAAATATTCTGGATAGAGTACTCCAACGCCAATTATCAACCCTAAAATTACAAACACACCTTGTAAGGTAGGAACAGGTTTTCTTGTATTTTTTAGATCACTTCATGGTTTATCAAGTACGTGCAACTTCTTAAAAAGAAAAAGCCCACCTACAGAAACGAAAACCATAATCAACCCAAACAGAAAATACTCCATCTTCATGATAAAAAGATCTAAAACCAGATTTTTCTCTTTATATTCCAAAAACTGTTTGTAGTGATTATGATCATAAAATCTAGAGGATTTCCTCTGATTTTTCCATCAAAAAAATAAAAAATCAGAAAAAAGCAAGCTAATCAGCTCACTTTTCTCTGGTATTCTAAGGGCATATATTACTTTCTATAGACCTCAAGTACCTTATTGAATTCATTCGCTCCCGGAGGCAAATTTCCCCAAAGATCTGGATTGTATTCTACAAGTACCGAAGCACCATTAATAACGATATCCTTCTTCTCAGTTCAAACCTTTCCTCAACCGGTTCATTTAAACCAAGTATAGAGTTCAGATCTTCTAGCAGCCACTACATTTGAAAGATCTCAAATCGCAACTCATTTAATATGAAGATTTCCGTAGTTACACCACTGTCAGTTATTTAAGTTCTCGTTTGTATTTTTGAGAGCAACATCTCATGAAGAGTTAAATCAACTTCCTGCATAGTAGATTCATCTGACAATTTGACCAGCGTGACCTCACTGTCTAGCACCTCCATTACAAGAATTAGAAGCATCAAAAGTAATAGTTCATTGCGTCATAATCATAGCATTTACATTAACATCTCCCTTTATAGAAATATTTGCGTCTGGATGTGTAGCAATTAAAGTGAAAGGCTTACTAGAATTAGAAATCAGACCATCAAGATCAATTTGTTTTTTTGATACAAGATAGATTGACTTTCAAGGAACTTTACTAAGTCACTTCTCAACATTCACAGACTTTGCAATCTTTGAGTATTTATTCTTAAAGGTTGTAAACAAATTTCTAGTACCAGCTGGAACAGCATAAGAAGTTGTAGAAATAGAAGATGTAGGGAAAATTGATTCCATAAAACTCTTTCCATTTTTAAGCTTATAATTATTAAGATCCTTTGTTGCTTTATTTCAAATTCCATATGGACTCTTCTGAATCAAATATGGATCTGTTACAGCAAAGTCTACCTCACAAACTCTCTCATCTACAACATGAGCTTTCGAACCAAAAACTACTTTTCAATCTTTATTATTTGAAATATTACATGTCTTATATTCAACTTTTTCGAGAGCAATCTTATATTCCCCAAATTGAGCAATCTCCTTTTTTTGAGAAGAAAGCTGATTTGGTAAACGAAGAACATTTCTATTAAGGAAGTCAACATCCAAAGTTCCAAAATTTGAAATCACCAGTTTTGATGATAAAGGCAAGAGAGTTGGATATTCCCAATTATCAAGAGTTTTAAAAACATTCTTTACTACTCCTGCTTCCCATAATTTACTACCACCAAAGAAACCTGCTTTATTCTGACCAACAAAAGAGTTAAGACGAGAGTAAACATCAGTCGAATTTGGTATCATCCAACCATTCAGACTTACACATGGAACACTAAATTCATATACCACATTTGAATTTTGCCTTCACTCCTGTGCCGGACCATAAACCTTAAAGAAACATTGAAAAGCTCCATCTTCGCCTAATGGAATCTTATCTTGATCTTTAGCATCAGAACACTTTTCAGTAAAATATTTCCTCAAATAATCAGCATTCTTTTGCCTCTTTTCCTCAGGAGCTCCTGTAAATCCCAATTGAGATTCCATATTCCAGTAGAAAGGAAGCACCTCTCACTTCATAATAGAGATTGATCCATTCTCAAGATCAAAACACTTCGGAGCTACAGTGATTCCATCCTTTTGAAGGGTACAGTTAGGAGTACAAGTATATCCGTCATAGCTTCTATCTTGAATACTCTTATTATCCCTAAAAAGATAACCATTTTCAATCCTATGACTTGCTCTTCCCCAATCACAGATTTCACCTCAGTCTTTAACACCATTTCCACAAGAGTAGTTATACCATCAACCACCTCATCATCCTCCTCAACCACCTCATCATCCTCAATTGTCTCCACCTGGAGTAGTTACAGCAGCAGGATCTTCGCTACGACCAGTACCACCTCATGGAAGCGGATATTCTACACGTCCAGTATTGACCTGATCTCCATTCTTCTTAGCCTTAAGAATAATATTCAATACATCACCAGGCATAAAAGCACCTGTTCCCATATTTACATTCCACTGAATATCAGTTGGATACGTTCCAGAAACTGTAGGCACAATAGTATATGCTGGAGGCGTTGGATTATTAGCTCCAAAAGTAATCACTCCAGTAAAAGCATTACCAGACAAATCAGTAGAATCCAAATACTGAAGATTTCCCTCTATTCTATCCTTGACAATAAACCCAGACAATGGCTTACTTGCATCTTTAATTTCAAGCTTAAAGAAGGCAGTCGATCCATTACTAAATTGCATAGAATTATCATCCCAAGCAGCACCAGTTTGAGCACTACTTACATATTTTTTGATGAGAAGTTTTACATCCACAACTCTAGGAGTTGCATCATCTTCATCTTCTCCATTTGGATGATCCGGAGTCACATATTTTACAACACCAATATTTTTCTGATCACCATTTACCTTTACTTTAAACTTAATCTTGTACACATCACCAGGTAAAAACTGACCACTTGTCATAGTTACCTTCCATTCAAGCTTTGTCTTATTTCCAGACAAATTTTGCACATCAACATTAACAGTATACGTATACGCACCAGTATTAGCTGTCGCTCTGATAAATTCTCCAGTAAAAGCATTATTTGCTAAATCCTTTGAATCTAAGTACTGAAGATTTCATTCGATCACATCACTAACAACAAATCCTGTCAAACCTACTCTTGCATCTCTAACCTCAAGAGTAAAGTACCCAGTCTGTCATTGAGCAAATCCTGTCATCTCAACATCTTCTCTGCCCGCATCAGCTAGTACTTTATTTACATACTTCTTAATACTTAAATCACCTCCCGGTCTTTTAGGAACGACATCCTCAGGGTCACAATACTCAGGAGGATTTCCATCTGGATTTTCTACACAAGCTTTATTCGTATAAACTGTCTTTGAACTCTCAGTAAGCTTTGTCTTCATCTCAATTTGGAAGCTCTCACCTGTCTTAATAGTATCAGGAAACTTAAACTTCCACGTCAAAGTATCCAGATTTTGATTATTTTTACCAGTTGCAAAACTGATTGTTTCCATATTAGGTCTTGTTCCAGTGAGCTGCCAAGCATTATCATAGACAAGTCCAGCAGGCAAGGTATCCACAACAGTTAACCCTGTATAACTTCCAGTTGTTACTGAAACCTTAATTGTAAAGGTCGCCACTTCTCCAGTGGCCAAAACTCTCTTATCAACAACTTTTTCTATAGTAAGCCCTCTATCCTTAAGCGGATATCACTTAGTATCATGATCCACTACAATTTTATTCACAAGAATCTGAACAACATTAATTCTCTGATCAAGATAATCAGCCTTTACCTTACCTGTTAAAAGCAAATATCCCTCTTGCAATGGAGCAAGATTAAAACCTGAATATTCTACAACTTGAACAGCTCCACTCATAAATTGTCCACTTACATATGGAGTAACACCATGGATTTCGCTACTTACATATTCTAGGTTTTGAGGCAAGTAATCTCTTACACTCACATTATTGATCTGAACATTATGAGGATTCTTAAATGGCATCTTAAATCCAACCAGTTCGCCTACTGCATACCTATGTCCAGCAGGGCCTGTAAGCTCTTTCTTAATATTTGGATTTTTTGGAGTTGTAAGAAGAATTTTTACTCCATCATGATCATCCTCATCTGTTGCATCAGAACATCCCTGTGCCTGAGCAAGCTTTCCATTTCCAGTTACCAAATGCCCCTCTCTAAAACAATCATTCGTTGAATTATTATCTGGAGTACTATCCTTATCCGTAGTATTATAATCTCCAGAATTATCCTTACTAATTTCTGCTAAATTTCTAATCTTCTCACCCGTAAAATTTGCCGAAATCTTAGTCTGCAAAGTTATAGCAACTGACTGCCCAGGTGCAATCTCCTGAGTCAGTGTTTTTACAATTTTTCCAGCTCCAGCATTGGTCCAGCCTGCATCATCAAGTTCAAGCCCATCTAGTAAATAATCAGTTATCTCAATATTTTTGGCAACATAATTTCCCTGATTGATTACAGTAATCGAAAACTTCACTGTACTTCCTGTCTGATAAGGAGCAGGAGTCTCAGCACTAATCACTTTCGTCAATGCTAAGTCATAAACCTTATCATTCTTGGTTGCGCTACAATCTACTGGAGTAGTTCCAGCTTGACCATTACACTTCCAAGTCCAAGTATTATTAGCAAACTTGAATTCTGAGTATGTTCCCTTTTCACAGAGATGATTTCCTCCTGTTAAATTATCAAGAGTTTTCCCATTGTAGTCACTTTTACATACTGGAGGTTCATTATTGATCGGTTGACAAGATGCATTACATCCTCAGTTTCCCCATCCTGCTTTATTTGGATCCTTTGGATCACATTTTTCAATTGCTGTTCCATTAGTATAAGTTGTCGATCCATCCGATCTATTCAAAATCCCATCTCCACACCAAAATACTCTATAATTCAAACATTCTCCATTATGATACTCTGCATCATTATTTACTTTCTGATATTTCAGAGTTTCCCTTGGACATTCATTAGGCTTAGCAACTGTTTTCCCAGAAGGATAACAAGTATATTGTCTTGGATTCGAATCAAATCATACCTTTGTAGTATACGCAAAAGAAGCAGTAGCCTGATTAGGAGAAGTATTATTTAAGGTCCAAAAGGCTACAGAATAATGAATTTGAGCATCCAACTTATTCGGATCTCCAACCTTAGTGTAATTCGGTTTCGAAAAAATACAACCATCAAAATTATGAAAAGCCAAAGTTCACTGTTTTTTCCCTGGTGTAATATTTCCAATAGTTGACCAATCAGAACATCAAGAAATTAAGGCATTTGGATTCCAAATATCTACTTTCGTTTTAGAAGCAACAAGAATAGCTGGCTCCCTTGTTGTAATATTATCATAAGGCCAATACTTAACATTCTCATTAGGAATATAATAATAGACATCCTTTGATTGAGAAGGTATACATTGACCATATGGAGAGGTAACATTACTATTAACAGTGATATTACCCGCGCTAACAAAAGTCAAAATAGAAAAGCCTAACAACACTGTGGATAAAAGTACTTTTTTCATTGTAATAAGCTAATAAGCTAAAGTATAATTAAGTCTTTAAAAATCTTTTTGTTCATCCCTAGGAACAACTGGAGCAGGACCTGTCTCTTTGATACTAATATTTGGATCAGGTGAATCTGTTTGATCTACAGGTGCCGGAGGTGTTACGTTTCCACTACCATCATTAACTCAGGTATTAGGATCATTTGGCTGCGGAATGTCTGTAGTTCATTGATCACTTCAATCATGAGGATCTGTTTCCACCTCATTAGTAATAATTGTTTCCTCTGGTTTGCGAGTATCTACTTTCATTGCCTCAGCCGCAACAGCGACTCTTCTCGTAGTGTTATTATTCTGAATATCGCTCTCCATACTTGCTACTACTTGAGCTGATCCAGCAATCTCAGCTTCAAAGTTATTCTTAGCTCCATCAGGATGATCTAGACTTCCTTCAACATTAAAATGAAGATCTCCAATCATTACCATATGGTTCACACACTGAGCAAAATATCCAGTAGAGAAACTAGCTCACATAGTAACCTTTTTTCATCAAATGTCAATAGCTTCTCACTTCAAAAGACTTCAAAGCTGAGCATAAACAGTCTCTCTCATCTCCTCCAAAGTCTGCGTACTTCAAGTCCTTTCCTTCAGACTCTGAAGAATATTCACAACAAGAATTGAATCTTCCTGGAAAAGCTGTTGTAAAACATGTAATTTTACCGTCTCAGGAATAGGAAACTTATTCTTATTTTCCGTTCACTCAATAATATGAGGGTTGATAATAGGTCTCATCATATCTGCAGGATTTCCATAGTTATAAGCAATAACCCCCTCCTTTACTACAGATGATACTTGAGATTCAATATTTTGAGTTCCTTCATTCATTGACTTAAATAAATTTGCATAGTCCTCATAACAATCAAATTGACCAGATTTTTTAGCATTCAATCTCTTCATTTTAGCGACAATCTTTGTAGAAATATCTGTAGTAATTTGATTAAAGGTATTCTTATTAGATTCAGCACCGTATTGAAGCTGATATTTATTGTTTTCATTCGTCCCTCTTACATTTGCTGTTCTACTAAACATACCATCCAATGCTAGAAGCAACTGCTGCAATTTTACCTTACTAGCATAATCTGTTTTCTCCTTTAATTCAGACAAACCTCAACTACCTCCCAATATGTCCCTAAAAATTCCAGCCTTATTTGCACCATCTGAATGTTGAATATATCCATCCATATCTAACAACAATGCAATCATCTTATCTGCAGCAAAATTAATTTTTGCATACTCTCACTCCTTTGGCAATTCACAACAGAAATCTGACAAAGCCTTTCTCCATGCAGTATATCCATTAGTTAAATTTACTCTACCTGTGGACTTATGAGCCACATTCCTAACAGCATTTGACTTTAAAAGACTCAAATTTGTATAGAGCCCATCAATAAGCCCCTGTATATCCGGATCTACATTTAAGACATCAGCAGATATAGGAGTAGCCTTAGAAAGTCCTTCAATCTTCACTTTAAAATTTTCAGTTCCCGTCTTGATTTCTTCAAATTTCAACTGAGATCTTCCAGTCGTCATATCAATCACAAGATGTTTCCCTTCAGGAATTATAAGAGGCTTTCATGCATTTCATGGAATTCTATAATTTTTTTTAGTATCATAAAGAAACCATCCCTTGCCATCTTCTGTAGCTTCTATAGCCAAATTTGCATATTCTGCGGGGAATTCATAACCAGCCTTAACAACTTGGTCCTTCAATTCCTTAAATGCTCTAGCAAACTTCTGTTCATCCAAACTAGCAGCCAATTTTGGCAACTTTTCTGGAGCAATCTTAGCTTCTGGGTTAAGATTCCATTCATTCACTTGATTATTCAAAAAATCATTCACTGAATCCTTTGTAACAATCTGCGCTGACTTATCTGTCCTATGAGCCCCAATATCCAAGGTCATAGCTTTTGAATCAGCCAAATATCCACTTGAAGCTCTTAAAAGAGTATTTTTATGAACGACAATCGTCCTTTTTTCTCTATCAATTTTTATATTCTGCTTAATCGCCGGATTCAAAGCAATATTTGATTTCGCAAGCAACTTATCTAAAGAAATCTGAATATAATCAGCATCTTTTCACTCTTCAACGGCAGCTCCATCTTGATCAGCTACAAGCAAAAGTGTTCCTTTCTCAACCCCAAGTTGCTGCTCAAGGGCGATCAAATTATTGTCCAAGTTCCCATCCACAAGTTCTCTATTTCACTTTCATGTCTCTCTCATAGCAATAAAATTCTGAATTGATTCTTTTGTGTCAGAAGACCCATGAAATCTATGCTTTGCAAACTTCAAAATTCCAACAACTGGAATCACTCCTTGGAAAAAGCTAACTGAAAGCCCAGCTCCAGAAATATACCATCCCTTATCAGCAAGTTTAAGCGCCTGCATATTTGACCAAGCCTGAGAATATGCACTTGAAATTTCCTCAGCAATCAAAGAAACATTAGCCTCATCCATTTCGACTCAGTCATAATATTGCAAAATCTGACCAAGGTTTTTAATAGCAGCATCAAGAGTTTCTTTCTTAGTTTTCGGATATCTATCCTCTAATTTTTCCTTAAGAATCTTCTCATCAAATTTATACTTTTCTCAAGTAAACTTTTTTTCAGGATTTTTTTCATCAGAAGAGCTCATAAAATCGAGAACAAGATTACCAATACTTGATTTAATCTTTTCCTGCATCTGCAATCTACCAGCATCAAGATCTCTATCTACTCCAAGATTAATATTCCATCCAATTATGCCTGGAGCAATTAAACCTCCAACACCAAATGTAAAGGTCTTTTCACTTCTATCATCAAGCGATTTATCTTGCTTAGAATTTTCAAAGGTATATCCAAGTCCAGCACTTCCTCCTAAAATTGGGATAGACAAAAGATTAGTTCCAGCAGAAACTCCAGCAAATCCCTTAAATCTACCATTTGCAGAAAGATCTACACTACCATTCCATGCAAGATTCACTCCTACATTGATAGATCCATCTTCGTTATATCTAGTTCCAAAATTAAATGAAAGCCCCTTCAAAATCTTAGTAAGCGGAATATCTACTCCAGCACCAAGTCCAGACTGTCTAATTGCAGCTGCTTGTCCTTCCAACACCTCTCTAAGTCCTTCTCTAAGAAGCTTAGCATCCATATCTCTAAGTTTTTTGAGTTTTTCAGCAGCCTTCTGATAATTTTCCGCATCTTTATCTCTTCCTTCAGCCTTAGCCTTTGCAGCCTTAGCCTCAATCTTAGTTATATTATCTGGTAGCTTTGTAGTAATTTCCTGTACCCCTTCTTCAACCGCCTTATCTCTTGCATTTCTTTCTTCCAAAGTTAAAGGAAGCTCAGTCGTCATTGCTTTCTTATATTCATCAAAAGCATTCTCTCCATACTTTAGAATATAATTCATATCCATTGGAGGATTCTTAAGAAAATTCTGAACTGCAGTAAAAGTTTCAAAATCCTGAATAACATCATCTACAGTCAGTTTTTTTTCTTGCAATTGAGACTTATTAGCCTTAGAAACAGCATTTAAAACATTCTCAAAAGCTTGCTTTTTCTCTTCTGGAGTAAGAAATTTACTAAACATTTCCTTAATCTGATTTCCTCCCTTGATACCAGTATCGCCATAAGCGATCATCCCATCCAGGTTAAAATCTAGACAAAGATCCATTATCTTATCAATATCATCCTTAGTTACATTTTTACTTTCTTTTAACTTAGCAAACCTCTCATTTCTAGGCAATTTACGTAAATCTAGAGCCTTTTCAACCTCTGGATTAAAAGTATCCAAAGCTGATTGAAACGAACCAGTTTGTCTAATTAAATCAAAATACTTTCTCAAATTTGCCCCTGAATTATAAGCATCAGCATCCTTAACATCATGGCTTGCTCTATAAAAATTAGAAATATCTTTTAAATAGGTGATTCCTCTTTCTCACCATCTTCTCTGTCGCCAATTCTCCTTTTTAATTACCAGTCCATTATCCTCAAAGATTTTAATAAGATCATCTGGAGTATAAAAAGCTACATTCTTACTATGAGCCAAATCCAAAATAAACTTTTCAACAGGCACACCACTAGAAGTCACAGATTTTTCTGAATGATTTAATACATCACTAACAATTCCAGCAAATTGCCTCATAATTTTCTTCTCAGCAGACTGAAGCTTTAATTTTTGTTCTGCATTTTCTGACATTTTTTCAAACAGTTTTCTCACTTCCTTTGCTGTCTTATGAATTCTTTGCTTATCTGTCTTAGTTTCACTTCAAGAAATCTCATAATTATTATGCTGCGCGACATTATAAGATTCAACATCAACCATAATTTCTCTGTTCAGCTGAGTAATTTCCGTACCAATGCTAGCTTTTAAATCAGCATATTCCTTAACTAACTGCTTTCCTAAATTTTCCAATTCCTCAATTTGTAACTTAAGAGCTTTCTTATCCTTTCTATCCTTAGGATTTTTAAGCTGTTCTTTAAGGTGCACAATAGAGTCTGAAATATCTTTCAAAGCTACATCATACTTACTAAAGATATGTTTCTCATTCAGATACACAGCCATCTCTGCTTTATCTTCTTGTGATTTTGCCTGCTTTGTCGCTTCTTTCAAAAGTAAAACCTGATTACCTTTAAGGACATCATCAAATTTCTTTTGAAATTCAGGAGTCTGAAAATTCTGCTTAAGCAAATGAAGAGCAACTTCATTATCCTCCCTAAATTTAAGAAGCTTATCTACATCATCTTGGGGGACAACCTCATTAATCTTTTCATTAATATTCTTAGCCTTCTCAGCACCTAGATAAAGCTCTCTCTTAATATCCTCAGCTCTTTTAATTTCTGGATTACTCATCTTAATATACAATAAATCATAAAAATAGATATATACTTAGGGAATAATTATGCCTCAGCAAGGATCGTATCCAAATCTCTTTCAAAGTGGATTGATTCTGACTTCTTTTCCCTCCTTTTTATTGCTTCAATATTATCAATCGCAAGTTGAAGTTTTCTTTTTCTCTGCTGATCATTTGTTGAATGTACAACACTCTTAAATAGCTCAAAGAAAGTATCAATCTGCTGATCATTAAAAATATCATACCTCATCAATACAGCAAATCCTCTTGCCGGTTCCCAGATATCTTTTACTTTATCTAGAAAGGTAATGATATACTCCTTTTTCGTCATCTTTCATAACCACTATGATATAAAATTCTTCATAGATAATTATACAGCAAAAAAAATATTTGTCATCTTTTTCAAAAAATCCCATACATTTAATACTTGCCTTTTCTATATTTTATGATATAATATATTTCAGTATAAAAAATAACAAAAAAAACTGACTCTAAGGTCAGTCTTTTCTATATTTTAAAATCAAATTACTCGTAAGCTTCGTACTTCTTCATAACAAGTTCTCCTTCAATCTTATTCACAATTTCTTGAACAACTCCCACAATAATAATCACTCCTGAACCAGTCACTACAGTTGGCAACGATCCAACAGCTTCAACAATAGTCTGAACAAAAGGAATCCACTTTAGAATATAACTATAGATACCAATCAAAGCAAGTCCTAAACCTCCCCAGAGGCAAAGATGCATCAAAATTTTATTAATATATTGAGCTGTAGCTTTTCCAGGTCTAATAGATGGGATAAAACCACCTCTTTTCTGAATATTATCAGAGATCTTATCTGGGCTAAAGGTAATCATCGCATAAAAGAAAGTAAACAACACGATGAAGATCACATAAGCAAAGATAGCCCAAACTCCAGGATTTGCAGAGTAGATATTAAAATGAGTCTCTACCCACTGAGCAACTGCTACTAATTTCACATTTGCTGGATTAAATTGAGTAACTAACTTAGCCAAGAGGTATGGGAATGAAACAAATGCCATACCAAAGATAATAGGTACCATTCCTACTGGATTAAGAGGAATTGGCAAAGAAGAAGACTGCTGAGCTTTTCCTTGCTTAGCATAAATAATAGGAATCTCCTTCACAGACTTTAGAATAAAGATAGAAAGGATCACAAGCACCAATACAATCACCAATACAAACATAAGCATTCCCCAAACACTCTGAGCAGTAGCAAATGATGAATACAACTGCTGAGTAATTCCAGCTACGATTGAAGCAAAGATTAGCATTGAAATACCATTTGAGATTCCCTTACTCGTAATAAGTTCTCCAAGCCACATCAACATAATAGAACCAACCATCATGGTAAATCCAGCCAAAAGTACATTAACAAGAGAAGTATCAATCACAGCTCCACCTAGCATACTGTTGATCAAATACACTGATCCTATCCCCTGCAAAAATGCTAGAGGAAGAGTCAAATATCTCGTATATTGATTAATCTTAGCTTGTCCAACTTCGCCTTGTTCACTAAGTTCCTCAACTGCAGGTATAACAACTCCAGCAAGCTGCATAATGATTGAAGCCGTAATATATGGAGAAATACCAATAGCAATAAAAGAAAACTGATCTAATGCCCCTCAAAGCAACATCACAAAATATCCATAGTCAGATGTCCCTCCTAAAGTATGAGAGAGGAGTGCTCCAATATCTGCAAATGGAACAGGAATAAATACCAAGAGTCTATATACTGCTAAAATAGCTAAAGTAAAGAGAATCTTGTTTCTAATAGTCTTATTCATAAAGACTTCACGAAGTTTTTTTGAAAAACTTTTCACACCCTTCATTCTCATGAAATAATAAGTTAAAGTATACCTGATAGTAATAATTATTTCCTCTAGTATGTCAAGCAAAACACCAAGAGCCACCAATAAAGAAGAAAGCACGGTAACTCAGTACTCGTGCTTCTCATATTCTAGTGTATAATAGGTTATTCTACGAATTATTTAATATTTCCACCAGCATTTTGAATTTTTTGCTTAGCAGAGTCTGAAAATTGCTCAATTCCTTCAAAAGACAATGCCTTAGTCAATTCTCCATTTCCAAGAATCTTAACCTTATCTTCAGTTGAATGAAGGTATCCTAATTCAACAAGAACTGGCTTACTTACAATATCTGTAACTCTAGTATCCTTCTCAAGAGTAGCCAAATTAAGCACTTCATAAAGTTCAACAAACTTATAATATCTCTTGAATCCTCTATGTTTAGGCATTCTCTGTACTACAGAAGTCTGTCCTCCTTCAAAGAAAGGCTTCATAGAATGTCCACTTCTTGCCTTTTGACCATTACATCCTCTTCCAGAAAAATTTCCTCTTCCAGAAGCATTACCTCTACCTCTTCTATTAAGTTTGTCTTTTAGACCCTTACTTCTCACCAAACTATGAAGTTTCATGTGTATCATTATCATAAAGAGTAAAAACCTGACTATTCAGCTTTTTCAGCCTTCTTTGTAGTAGCCTTCTTAGCTGGAGCCTTTTTTGCAGCATCAGCTGTCTTCTTTGGAGCAGCCTTCTTAGCTGGAGCCTTTTCCTCAGTTGCTGAAACTTCCACTTGAGCCTCTTTCGCTTCAGAAACAGCTTCCTCCTTCTTATCTCCCTTAAGTGCTGTAAAATAATCAGCATGCTTATATGCAGACAAAGCCTGAATAGTTGCTAGTGCATTATTAAGCTTATTATTTGAACCAACCATCTTTGAAAGGATATTTGAATATCCAGCAAGTTCCAATACAGATCTGATAGATGAACCAGCCTTAAGTCCAGTACCCTCTGAAGCTGGCAAAAGCTTTACAATACAAGCCTTATACTTCATAGAAATAGGATACGGAACAGTATCATTCTTTGTCAATGGCACCTCAAAAATATTCTTGTAAGCTTCATGAGAAGCTTTTTGAACAGCACTTGCCACATCATTTCCTTTAGAAATACCAAGTCCGATTTTTCCCTTTCTGTTTCCAATCAAAATTGTTGCTCTAAAAGAAAGCCTTCTACCTCCAGTAGTCACTCTCGTAACTCTTCTTACCTCCAAAAGCAATTCATCAAATTCCTTCTTTGGCTTTTCTCTTCTAGTATCTCTTTCTGGTCTCATAGACATAGTAATTTATATAGATAAATAGTATTTCAAAAGAAAACTTAAAACTGAATTCCTCCTTTTCTCAAACCATCAGCAAACGCCTTAATTCTTCCATGGTACAAATATCCATTTCTATCAAAAGCGATCTTCTCTACACCTTTTCCCTTAAGAACTTCTGCAAAACTTGCTCCTGC
>ERZ772956.1523-NODE-1523-length-15690-cov-6.109242_pt1 | contig 15690 bp, 16 predicted proteins | sample MGYA00580683_ERZ772956 | MGnify/ENA primary metagenome ERZ772956 (study PRJEB29015, sample SAMEA2738077) | human oral metagenome | biome: human oral; feature: human-associated habitat; material: saliva | place: China | collected 2212 ... | reverse complement strand
TGATATTTCGCCAAAAATTGTAATAATGTCAATTGTGATAACTATTGCTACTTATTTATTTGTAAGTATATTACAATTTTATAGAATATCAAAAATGAATTTCAGCGAAGTTTTAAAAAACAGAGAATAATTTACTATCACTTAATTCTGTCATAATCAAGAGTATAATCTTATATCTAATTTAGAAAACAACGGAAAAAAATTCCGTTGTTTTTTATGACGACTTTAATCCCATTAAATTAATATATCTAGTATTCAACAGAAAATTATGGTATAATATGTGTGTATAAATTTTAGGAGGAATCATGAAAAAAGTAGTTGGGATAAGATTCAAAGAAGCCGGAAAGATATATTACTTTGATCCCTGCAACTTTAGTATAAATAAAAATGATAATGTAATCGTAGAAACTTCTCGTGGTATAGAGTATGGAAATGTAGCCATTGAACCTAGAGAAGTTGAAGAATCAAAACTAGTTTCATCATTAAAACCAGTTTTGAGAATTGCTGATAACATGGATGATTATATACATGAAGAAAATAAAAAGAAAGCTAAAGATGCTATTGAAATTTGCAAAGTAAAAGCAAATGAACACGGCTTAGATATGAAATTGGTTGATTGTGAATATACTTTTGACAATCAAAAAGTTATTTTTTACTTTGTTTCTGACAATAGAATTGATTTTAGAGAATTGGTTAAGGACCTTGCATATATATTTAAAAATAGAATCGAACTTAGACAAATTGGAGTTAGAGATCATGCGAAAATAGTAGGTGCTCTCGGCTCTTGTGGTCAAGTTTGTTGTTGCAAAAGATTTTTAGGAGAATTTGCTCCTGTAACTATAAAAATGGCAAGAGATCAATCTCTATCTCTAAATCAAAATAAAATCTCAGGAACATGTGGTAGACTAATGTGTTGTTTGAAATACGAACAAAATGTTTACGAAGAAAAATTAAAAAAAATTCCACCTTGTGGTACTTATGTAATAACAAGTGAAGGCAAAGGCATTATAGTTGACAGTTATACTCTATCAGAAATTGTAAAAGTAAAGATAGTAAATGAAGATAATAATACTGAAACTATTAAACCATTTTTTGTAGATGATATTGCAGTTACAAAAGAAAGAGATATGGCTTACGCTAAAAAAGATGAAGATATTCAATTTGAATATATTGAGGAATTATTATAAGCATTAAAAATAGAGTTGAAATCAACTCTATTTTTTTTACCCTAATATTTTAATTCTCTAAACTGTTGACTTTATTTGAAGAATATAGTATCATATTTTATATTTTATTACATTAACAAGGAGTGATTTTATGAACGATATAATTATTCCTGAAGGATATACTTCAGACTTAAATATTATTGAAACACAAAAAGCAATCAAGGAAATAAAGGATTTTTTCGAAACAAATTTGGCAAATGAATTAAATTTAACTAGAGTTTCTGCCCCATTATTTGTTAAAAAAAATACAGGAATAAATGATAATTTAAGTGGAATTGAATATCCAGTAATTTTTTCTTTAAGTGAAGAAGAAAATTCAGAAGAGCTAGAAATAGTACAATCTTTAGCAAAATGGAAAAGAATTGCATTAAAAAATTATGCTATTCCTGATGGCGAAGGAATTTATACAGATATGAATGCTATTAGGCCTTGTGAAACCTTAGATAATATTCACTCTGTTTATGTAGATCAATGGGATTGGGAAAGAGTTATAAGTAATGAAGATAGAAATGAAAAATTTTTAACTGATATTGTTAAAAAAATCTATAATGTATTTAAAAGAACTGACGAATTTTTATCCAGAAGATTTTTAAATTATCAAACAATATTACCAAAAAAGGTGTTTTTCATTTCAACCCAAGAACTTGAAGATATGTTCCCAAATGATACACCAAAAGAAAGAGAACATAAAATTGCAAGAGCAAAAAAAGCTGTATTTATTACAAAAATTGGTAATGTTTTAAATAGTGGAAAAAAACACGACGGAAGAAGTCCTGACTATGACGATTGGGAATTAAATGGAGATTTAATTTTCTGGAATCCAATATTAAATTCGTCATTGGAACTTTCATCAATGGGAATTAGAGTTAACAAAGAAATACTATTAAAACAGTTAAAAATCAGCGGAAATGAAGATAGAAAAAATCTGAAATACCACAAAATGCTACTAAATGATGAATTACCTCTTACAATAGGTGGTGGAATAGGTCAGTCTAGAATTTGTATGTTTTTCCTTCAAAAAGCACATATTGGAGAAGTACAATCAAGTTTTTGGCCAGAAGAAATGTTAAATATATGTAAAGAAAATAAAATAAATCTACTATAAAAGGATATGAAAAAATTCATATCCTTTTAACTATTCACCAATCTTTATATATTCTATTTTATTTCTTTCCAACAATTCTATTGCATATTCATCCATTCTATAACTATTTTCATAGTAGATTTTTGAAATTCCGGCTTGAATTAATGCCTTAGTACAATTTAAACAAGGAAAATGAGTTACATAACAAGTACAACCCTTTACTTTTATCCCTTCTCTTGCACAATACAAAAGTGCATTTTGTTCTGCATGAATCGTTGCAATACAATGTCCATCTCTCATTGTATGACCTATTTCATCACATTGAGGATTTCCTGAAATTGATCCATTATATCCTGTTGAGATAATTCTATTATCCTTATTAACTAAAACACAGCCAACATAAGCCCTATCACAAGTTCCTCTAGTTGCAACCATCTTCGCTAAATCCATAAAATATTCGTTCCAAGGTTTTCTCATATTCCCTCCTATTTTCACTATTAAATAATTTTATAATTTATTTATTTTTTAAAAATAAATAAATATTCATGTGCTATTAATAAAAAATTATATTTTATACTATTAGTTTTCCAAAATCCTGTAGCTTTACAGTTATGTTGCTCTTTTATTATAATTTCTTTCAAAGTAAATCCAGTTTTTTTAAATATTTCCATAACTTTAAAAGACATTGGTATCATATTACCCTTTTGTCTAGTATCACCCATTAATATAGCACAAAACTTTCCTTTTTTAAGGACTCTATAGCTTTCATTTGCAACTTTTTCCATTTGTATTAAAAAATCCTTTATATTTAATCTAGACAAGTCATTTTCCAAATCATCACTATAATTTATAATATTAGCATATGGTGGATGAGTACATATCAAATCTATACTTTCATTTTCAAGAAAAAACAAATTTCTTGCATCTCCCTTTTTAATTATCACTTTGCTATTGGATTGCTTATATTCAAAATCTACTTTTTCTTTACATCTTTGTATTGCTATATCATTAACATCGACACCTATAATATTTCTGTTCAAAAGTTTTGCTTCAACAAGGGTCGTACCCCCACCAACAAATTGATCTAATACAATATCATTTTCTTTTGAATATCTAAGAATTATATTTCTTGGTATATAAGGTGACCAATTTCCTCTCCACTTTGCATCATGAGTTGCCCAATTTCCCCTATTTGGAAAAGACCAATGTGTTGTCATTTCTAATTCAAAATCTTCAGGATCCCATTTTTTTTCTTTTTTCATGGCTATAACCTTCTATTAGACAAAAATTTCTTTAATAACATTATTTTCTAAATCATTTAAATCATACAGATGTTCCATAATGTCAAAAGTTTCCTCAAGATTATGTCTAGCACTTTCCCAACCTTTTCCATCTGTAAACCATACAAATTTTAGCCCTATTATATTATTAGATTCTATTGCTATATTTTTATAACTACGAGCAGTTTCATTAAGTTTACTTCCTCCACTACTATAAAAATTTGTTTCTATAACATAAATCATATCTTCTGTTTTAACTACAAAATCAAATCTTTTTTCAGTTTTTCCAGTATTAGAAATTGCAGATAAATCAATATTCCATCTTTTAGTAATATCACTTATATACATTTCCTTAAAATAATTAAAATCTTTAATAAATCCAGCATTTATGATATATTTCTCAACTAAATTTTCCATCACATGCCCTACTCGATTCTTTCTCGCATTTGAGTCTAATCCAGTTTCTACTCCTGTAACGTAATCTACTAAATTCGTAATTATATGATTTTGAATCAAATCAAACAATCCTGTTTTTCTCATAAACATACTATATTGTTCTATTGGTAAATTTGTTTTCTTAAAAGAATAATTAAATTCTCCAAATTCATCAATAGCATAAATTTCTTTTTTCCTGACTGCTATTAATATTGGAATACACCTCAAAACTTCAGGGTACTTTCTTAATAAATTTTCAAAATCTGACTCTATATTTTTTGAGCCTATTAATGAATTTAAAATATTTAATTCAACCTTTAGTTCATCAACATTATTATATACCTTTTTAAAATCTGTGTAATAACTATAGTCAACAATATTTGTTCTAAAACTTGATATCCATTCTTTAAAATTACGTTCCATACATTTTCTCCTAAAAATTTGAAATTAAAAGTTCAGTTATTTTATTTCTTAAATTTCCTTTTGAGTTAATACTCCTATTTGCAAATATTCTATTTATATTATAGTTAGAATATAAATCATCAAAAAAATTATCATCAGAATTATTATTTCTTGGATCAGAATTACTCAATAAAAATTTTGCTCCAATCTTATTTATCTTATTTACAAACTCTGAAAGTTCTTTCTGATCTTTATCATCAAAAGAATCCTTACTATATGATGTAAAACTTGATGTCAACGATATCGGTCTATATGGTGGATCAATATAAACAAATGTACTATTATCTATGATATCAAGTGATTTTTTATAATCTTCACAAACTATATCTACGTTTTTTAATTTTTTTGAGATATTTACTAAGTTTATGGTATCACATATTTTAGGATTCTTATAGTCTCCAAACGGGACATTAAACTTATTAGATTTGTTTACTCTAAATAATCCATTAAAACAAGTTTTATTTAAAAATATCATCAATGCTGATTTTTTTACTATATTATCATCAGAACTAAATTTAATTATATTAAATTCATCTCTTTTTAAAAGATAATAAGATCTTCTACTCTCAATATCTAATTTTAAAAAATCTCTTTCCATTTTTTCTAAAATTAAAATTAATTCTTTAACTTTATTCTTTATACAAGAATATGTATCTATAAGATCTTCATTTATGTCACTAATATAAACTTCTTCTAGATTATATTGGTTCAAAATATCAAATAGAACAGCTCCTCCACCTATAAATGGCTCTACATATTTTGTTATATTACTATCAAAAATATAATATTTTCTTATTTCATTTAAAATTTGAGTTTTTCCGCCTGCCCATTTTAAAAATGGTTTTGCATTATTATCAAAAATTTCACTCAAAGCTTGCTCCTACTTTCCAAATAATTTTTTCTCTATTTCATCTAGTTGATTTAAAGCTTTGTCATCTAGAGTGTTGAAATAGCTTTTGTTTGTAATTCTATTTTTAGTTTCATAACGATTACTTTTGTTTTTTAAATTTTCATAACGGAACAATAATTCTTTTGAAGTTAATACTATTCCACCTCTTTGTGTAACTAGTTTTTGAATAAGAGTGTCATCTGTTCCGACAGAAACCAAAATTTTTCTTCCTATTTCGTCCAATTTTTTTTCAATAAATTGGTCTGCAGTTTCATTTTGTTTTGTATAAACAACTTCAATTCCTTTTATAACATCTGAAGTACCTTTAAAATTAATCTTATATGCGTCAAAGACAAGTAACAAATCAATTCCTATTAATTTTGAAAATTCTCCCATATCATAAATTAACTCATGTCTTGCATTTTCAAAACTCAAATTTAAAAATGGTTTATATTTTTCCCATGCATTTAAAATATTGTAACCGTCAATTATAATTAATTTTTTATTTTTCATCTCTCTGTCTTAATGCCTCATAAACTAGAATTGCACAGGCATTTGATGCGTTAAGGCTTGAAACTTTACCTTTCATTGGAAGTTTTGTCAAGAAGTCACATCTCTTTCTGATAAGTTGTCCTATTCCCTTGCCTTCATTTCCAATTACTATTGCAATATTTCCTTTAAAATCCATATCTGTATAAATTTTTTCAGCCTCTCCACAAGCACCATAAACCCATACATTTTCTTTTTGTAATTTTAAAATTGTATCTGCAATATTTGCAACTTTCGCTATTTTAATATGATTTACTGCTCCGGCAGATGATTTTTGAACAATTGAAGTAACTGGCGCTTGATTTCTCTTAGAAACTATAATTCCATGAACACCAACAGCTTCACAAGTACGAATTATTGCTCCAAAATTATGTGGATCTTCAATCTCATCAAGAATCACTAAAAACAAATCTTCATTTTTATCTTTTGCACCTTGTAATATTTCTTCGACAGTTGAATACTCAAAACTTGAAATTAAGGCACAAACTCCTTGATGAACAATTCCATCTGCCATATTTTCCAATTTGTTTTTATCAATTTCTGAAATTAGAATACCATTTGCCTTTGCTTTACCAATTATTTTATTTATTGAGCCCTTTAAATCACCTTTTAAAATATATATTTTCTCTACTTTTCTATCGCATTCTAATGCCTCTAATACAGCATTTCTTCCGAATATATAGTCGCTCATATTACACCCTTTTCCAAATAACACCATTTCTTGTGTCTTTTAATTCTATATTCATTTCTTTTAAAGCATCACGAATTTCATCAGCTCTTTTAAAATCTTTATTCTTTCTAACTTCTTCTCTTTCTTTAATAAGTTTTTCAACTTTTTCATCTAAATTATCATCTTCTTCTTTATAAAGAAGTCCTAAAACAGAAGTTAAATCAGAAAGTAACTTAACAGCACCTTTTACTACCTTTAAATCCGTATTTTCATCAAATGTATTTGCATAACGAATAAGTTCATAAACTTTAGAAATAGCATCAGCTGTATTTAAATCGTCATCCATACAATCTAAAAATTCTTTTTTCAATTCAACTAATTTAGAAATATCTTCATCTTCTTTTTCTTCACAAATTTCTAAAAGTCTTTCTAAATGTTCTTTACCATTATACATCCTTTCAAGTCCATTTTTTGTTTGTTCCATAACTTCTCTACTGAAATTCAAAGGATTTCGATAATGTGTTGATAAAATCCAAAGTCTGATTACTTCCAAGTCATATTCTTTTTGAATATCTTTTATTGTAAAGAAATTTCCTTTTGATTTACTCATCTTTACATTATCTATATTAATCATTCCATTATGCATCCAGTAATTAGCAAAAACTTTCCCATTACAACATTCAGACTGAGCAATCTCATTTTCGTGATGAGGAAATTGTAAATCTTCTCCACCCGCATGAATGTCTATTGTATCTCCTAAATATTTCTTTGCCATTACAGAACACTCAAGATGCCAGCCCGGTCTTCCCATTCCCCAAGGACTTTCCCAAGCAGGTTCTGTTTCATCTTTTCTTTTTTTCCAAAGTGCAAAATCAAGAGGATTTTTCTTTTCATCAGAAATATCAATCCTTGCTCCTGCTCTTAAATCATCAATATTTTTTCTGGATAATTTTCCATAATCCTTAGCTTTTGTAATATCAAAATATACATTACCATCTACATTATATGCAATTCCTTTTTCTTCTAGTACTTTTACAAATTCAATCATTTCATCAATACATTCTGTAGCTTTTGGATGAATTGTATGACTTTCAAAAAGATTTAATCCATAGCTATCTTCAAGATATGCATCAATATATTTTTTTGTAATATTTGTAAAAGGTACATTTTCTTCTTTTGCTCTATTTATAATCTTATCGTCAATATCTGTAAAATTACTTACAAATTTTACATCATAACCTATATATAAAAGATATCTTCTCAAAGTATCATAAACAATCATAGGTCTTGAATTACCAATATGAATATAATTATAAACAGTTGGACCACAAACATAAATCAATGCCTTTCCAGCTTGAATAGGCTTAAAATCTTCTTTTTTTCTAGTTAACGTATTGTAAATCTTCATATTACACCTCTCTATTTTTATTTCATAGTATTTTACTACTTAAAATTATTTTATATAAAACAAAACGTCTCTTGAAAAACAAGAGACGAAAAAATTCCGCGGTTCCACTCTAATTGAAAAAATCCACTTAAATTGCTATAAAGTAGCAACCAATACTCCAAGGACGCACCTTCAACATTGATGTTTTTCACCAGACAACATCTCTCTAAAAATTGTTGTTTCTTTTCCTCTTCAACATATATATTTATTTATAATAGGATACTAAATTATTAAGAAAAAGTCAATATTTTAATTAGACTTTTCTTCTTTTATTTTTAAAAGCAAGTCAACTCTATCAGTAATAATTCCGTCAACTTTTTTATTTATAAGTTTTCTCATATCTTTTTCTGTATTTATTGTCCAATAACAAACAGCAATATTATGTTTATGAAATTTATAAATTAAATACTTCGTATCTAATGGAAGTTTTTCAAATCTTGGAAGCATCATTGCATGAGTATTAAATTTTTTAAAACTGTCATATCCAAAATATGAAGCCAATACAACTTCAGTAGTCTTTTTCATAGAACCGGATACAATTATTTCTCCATTACTTATTTTTCTTAAATATTTAAGATTTTCTTCATTGAAACTTGAAAAAATCACATTTTTTTCAAGCTTATATTCTTTTACACATTTATACAAAAGTTCTGCAGACTTTAATCCCAATTCTCCATCGTCCTTAACATCTATACTGTAAACAACAGAATCACCAAATTTTTCAAAAAGTGAAGAAACTTCCATCGGATATAATCCCTTTACTCTATTTTCAGCATAAGGATAATTCCCATAAATATCTTTAAATCTATAGCCGAAATTAAACTCTTTTATTTCATCAAAGGTATAATCTATTACTTTACCTGTTCCGTCAGTTGTTTCATCAATATCTTCATTATGTTGAGTTATTATTTTTCCGTCTTTTGTAAGTCTAATATCCGTTTCAAAAGCATCAACGCCCATTTCAAAAGACTTTATAAAAGCCAATTCAGTATTTTCCGGAAATAAATCACTTGATCCCCTATGAGCAAAAACAAGTGGAAAATCTCCATTTCTAAAAATTTTTCTTGCCTTTTTTTCCTTTTTAAAACATGAAAATTGTAATAAAATATAAATTGATATTATTAAAACAAACAAAAACAAATACATATACTCATCTCCTAAAACTTTAATTATCTTAATTTAATTATTTATAAGAAAAATCTGATATAATCAATATAATTATATCATATAAAGTAAAATTATGATATAATTATATTGTTATTATTAACTAAATACATTAGAAGAGGTTGGTGTTTATGTTAGAATCTTTTTTTGGAGATAAAAAGTATTTCTTTAGAACTATTTTTTATATCCTTTTAGGTGATTTAATTTGCTCATTTGCAGTAGTTAAATTTTTAGTTCCTGCCGGACTACTTTCCGGTGGACTTGGTGGTATAGGACTTATGATAGAATACTTAACAGGACTTCCTACAGGGGTTTCAGTATTTGTCTTAAATTTACCTATGATGATTGTTGGAGCTTTTTTCTTAAATAAAAAATTTATGACTTATGCTTTTTTATCAACTTTTATTTATTCATTTATATTAATTGCTATGCGTCAAATCCCTATTAATTTCAAGCTTGAAAATAATATGTTATATGCAGTTTTTGGTGGATTTATTAATGGTCTTGGAATGGGAGTTCTATTCAAACATGGTGCTTGTCAAGGTGGACTTGATATTTTAGCTACTATCTTTAAAACAAAACTTAATGTAAATATTGGATCATCTTTAATGGCTATAAATGCACTTATAATAGGAGTTGCATCTTATATATTCAGTTTAGAAAGAGGTCTTTTAACAATTGTAGCAATGTATGTAGCATACAAAATGCTTGATAAAATACAAATGGGTTTTGGAGATACAAAACAAATCATGATAATGACAGCAAAGCAAAGAGAAGTTACAGACAAGATTTTATCCGATCTTCATAGAGGTGTTACACTTCTTCATGGAGAGGGGGCTTTTACACATAAACAACAAAATGTTATATATTGTATTGTTAGTACTAGACAAGTAGTAACTATTAAGAGAATATTAAGCGAAGTCGATCCGGCTGCATTTTTAATAATTTCCGACGCTTATGAAGTTAAAGGTAGAGGATTTAGAGTACAAGAGATTTAGGAGGGGTTTATTTTGAAAAATATTTTAACATTTAATGAACTTAAAGAAATAGCAAAAAAAATCGCAATGGATGATGATAGAGTTGAAAAACTTTACATAGAACAACTTGAAACACAAAGTATGTCCAGTGATGTAAACTTCTTTAATATTTTATATCTGGTAAAAGATTTATCTTTTGATGATGCTTCATTTGACCTCATTGAACATTTTGGTAATGTTTTAACTATGTTTGAGAACACTGAAAATGAGAATGTAATAGAATACAAAATAATTTATGAAAACTTTACACAAGGGATTTTCAGAATTGTATTAAAAAAAGATGCAAAAGTTTTAAGAAAACTTGAGGAAAAATATATTTGTGTACTCAATAAAGATGAAACACAAAAAGCTGAGGAGTTTTTTCTCCTCAACCTTAGTTGTTAAACATTTTTAAGAAAACTTCATAGTATTAAAATCAAAAATTTTAACAAAATTATATCTATTATTATCAAGCATAAAAAATTTTAAAATTTCCAACGAAATAAATGAGGATATTATATTACTAGTCATTTCAATTGAAGCTTTTAATGGTTTATCTTTATTTAAATAAAAATTTTTATCTAGAGAAGTTTTATCAAAATCACTAACTAAAGAAAATATTCCTAGATCAATTCCAACTCCACACAAAAATATCGGTACGTTAAATACCTTTGAACTTTCAAAACATATTTTGTTTATAAAATAAGGAGTATCCGAAGCTTGTAAAAACAAATCTATTCTTTCTTGCTTTAGTATATGTGAAATATCTCTTTTAGAATTTATTTTTATATCATAATATTTTATATTTATATCTTTAAAAAATTTTTTTATTTTTTTTGTACAAATAATAGTCTTTTTATACCCTATATCATCTGAATCATACAAATTTTGTCTATTTAAGTTACTTATGGTTACAATATCAAAATCCACTAATACAAAATTTCTAAACCCAGATCTAACCAAGCTGTTTAAAACATTCGCACCTATAGCACCTAATCCTAAAATTAAAATATTTACATTTTTAATTTTACTAATATAATTTATAGGATTATCTTTAAATTGTTCAAAATAAAAATAAGTATTTTCTAAAATTGTATCTTTATAAATAAAACTGTTATCTATCGTTAACATAGACAATAAAGCTAATTTTTTTATAACTTCTTTAATCTTACTATTTTTTAAAAAACTTTGAAATATTTCTTTTTCAAAACCTTTGTATTTTAAATTTAATAAAAATTTAAAAATTTCTTCATCAAAAATTATTTTAAATATTTTTCTATATCCTATGTGTAACTCATTATTTCTTTTTAAAATACCAATATAATTTTTTAATTTTATAATTTCCATTTTATTCTTCCTTAATCTTCCATTTTAGTGAATATATAAAAGTAAATATTGCAACAATTGCTGAAATAACAATTGATAAAGTAAAGTTTATATTTAATATGAATAAAATTAATTGTAAATAACAAGCTGGTAAAATAGTCTCTACTGTATTTAAAAACCCAACTGTACTTGCAAGTTTCCCATAGTCTTGATTATTCATAAGTACCCCTGAAAGAATTGGAAAAATAAGTCCGTTATTAAGACTTACAAAAAGTAACAATATGCATATAGTTATAATGTCTTTTAAAAATAATATATTTAAAAATGAAATTATGATACAAAAAAGTTGAAACATTATAATTTTTTGCAAATATTTACTCCAATTAATATCTTTTGTTATTATTAAATTTCCTAAAATAACACCAAAAAGAACTACTACATTCAAAATAGAAAATATTTTTACTGTTTCAAAACCAAACATAAAAAATTCCTTATTTGATATTGCTACATATACTATAGGTAAAACAGGTGCATTTATTGCAGAAATCAAACAGGAAAATATTATTGACTTTTTTATATTTTCATTTTTAAAAAGTTTTTTAACAAGTTTTGAATTCTCTTTTAATGAAAAAGATATTTTTTCACCTTCATCTGCCTCTTTAGTTTGTTCCAATCTATCCATTTTAATTTTTAATTTTCTATAAATTTTAACCATAATTAATCCTGCCACAAGGAAAGTGAAAGCATTAATATTACTAAGTACAAAATAATTATAATTTAATAAAACTATAACTGTAGCTCCAATAAATTTAGCTAAAAATCCAAAAAAATAATAGCAAAACAAACTTATTCCAACGCTTTTATCAAAATCTTTTTTATCCAAAATCGCATATATAATTGGAAATCTTAAATTATCCGAAAAAGTTCCTATTACATCAGAAACTAAATTAAAAATAGATGCAATTATAACAAGTTTTAAATCTTTAAATATAAGAAAAGAAAAACCTACAAAAAAATAAATAAACATTCTTAAAAAATTAGAATATATATCTGCTTTCGCCTTATCCTCAACCTTATCCGCATAAACTCCCGTAAATATTGAAAAAATTTCAGGAAGGCTCTCTGAAATAGAAATTATACTAATTGCAATCGCACTATTTTCTAAAGTTGAAGCATAAGTCAAAAATGCCAAATAAAAAAGTGAATCCCCTATTACAGATAATATATCAGAATACGTGATGAATCTATATATTCTATTCTTTAATAATAAATTCATAAATTACTATCTCCTCCCTTAAAATTTTTAATAAATTCAATTGTAAGAAAAAAATTTAACCCTCTATATACTCCTGGTGAAATTCTTAAAAAATTATCACAATTTGTTTTTACTATCTCTGCTCGTATATGTCTAAAACCGAAACTCGTTCCATTTGAAATAAAGGTTTTATTAGATAGCAAAAATTTTTTTAAACTAAAAATAAAATCTCTATAGAATTTTAAATCACTTCTAAAATTAATTTTTAGTAAAATATATGGAGAAATCCCTTCACTAAATTTTATATCTAAACAGCTGTTTTTGACTATGCTACTAAATAAATAATCTGTATTAGAATAAATATTTTTTTTATAATTTAATATATTTTTAACAGAAAATATTTCATTATTAAAAATTAATTCCTCTAAATGGGTTAATGAAGTTCCAGAAAAAGTCCTAAACGATTTTAATTTTTCATATATTATTTCAATATATTCATAATCTATATTTGAATAAATCTCCACACTTCCAAGATTAAAAAATTCAAATCCAAATTGATTTAATTTTATTAGTGAATTAACACAAAAAATAATAATTTTCTTGTCATTTATGTTATTAACAACATAATTAAAATCAAAATCTAAACATTCTATAGTAATATCAACAACTAGAAAAATAATACTTTTATTTGAACCATTTAAACTATTTATTAATTTTTTTATATCTATAGTTTTTTGCAAATTAGAATAATCAATTATATCAAAAAAAATTATATCATAACTTTTTATAAGGTCATACCATATAAGATCTTGCTCTTTATTTTTTATAAGAAAGTAATTATTATAAAAATTATTTACTAAATTTTTTGTTTCAAAATATGTACTAGAAAATAAAAGACTAGAATTTTTTAGAAACTTAAAACTAGATAACAACATTAAAACCCCATTAATTGCGCTCATACCACTTCTGAAAAATATTTTTTTTAACTTAATATCTAAAGAATCCGGATTCATCGCCCGCTCATAGTCAAATGGAGTAATATTAGTTTTTATTATATTTTCTGTAAATATAGGAGATTTAAATTTTAAATGCACATTATTTTTCAATATATCAAGACGCACATTAAAATATAATTGGAATAATTTTATATCTATTTTATCGATATTAAAATTTTTAAGTTGGTTCTCTATTTCTAAAATTATTCTATCAATTTTTTTATTTCTTATATTAAAGTACAATATAAATTCTTTTAAATCACAAAGTTCATTTTTAGCACTATATATCACCACGTTAATAAAATCATTCATAAAATTTACCACATCTATAATAAATTATATTAGGAGATTTTCTGTTATGAATAGTTCTTTCTACATTAAAATTATAAGAACTAACAGGAAATAAAACCAAATTCTTATCATAATCAAATATTTTAGAATCGCAAAAATAGTCTCCCTCAAAGCAAGAATTTCCAAAAATATTAAAAGTTCTCCCTATCTTTCGTTCTGGATAAACTAACCTTATATCTTTCCAAGGAGAAAAATTAAGTCTAGAAATATTTATAATAATAAAATCTTTATTATACTCAATAATTCTTGGATTAACAAAACCTATAAATCCAGAAATTAAATCTCCCGGTTCCAAAATTAATCGTATATCTCTATTTAATTTTTTAGATATATTAACCCTAAAATTTTCCAAAATATCAAAAAACTCATATTTACTTTGATTTATATAGATATTCTCTATCCCACCTCCTAGATTTATACTATCAATATTGCTAAACACTTTATAATTAAATATACAATAAGTTAAATATTTCAATACTTCTTTTGTATTTTGAATATCCTTATTTCCATAATGAACATGAATTCTATTTATAACAAATTTTTCTAAAAAGCTAAAATCATCTTCAACAAATCCAAATCTTGAACCATTGACATTTAATCTTACACCTATTTTGTTAAAACAATGAGCATACTCTCTAAAAAAATTTACAAGTTGAATTTTTGAATTAAAATCAAATGATATATTTGAATCTAAACATTTTTTTATAAATAAATTATTAAAATCAGGTCCTGTAATAGAAATACTGCTAGTATTAAATTTTAATAAATTAAATTCCTCTTCACTAGCAATATCAAATCCTATATTATTTTCATATATAGTTTTTAATATTTCTTTATCACTATTAGACTTAACAGCATACAAAATTTCAACATTTTTTATAGCTTTTATATCTTCTTTAAGCCCTCTAATGATATTATTTAATAAATCTAAATTATAACAAATAGCTATTTCTTTATACAAACTAAACTGTTTCAAAAAATTTTTATCAATAAGCATAAAAATCTCCAAATTCATTAATATTTAAAATTGTGTTGTTATAGTAAATAAATTTAAGCCTGCAAATAGGTAAAAAATTTTTAGTATGAGAAAAAGCAGTACTAAATTTTTTAACATCATTTAAATTATTTAAAAAAATCTTTTTTACATAATCTTGTTTTGATTTTTCCAAATTATTAAATAAATCAAATATAAAAAAATAATAACTATTAAATCTAGGACTAGAAATTCCTAAATGCATGTCATAATTATTTCTATATTTTAAATATTCAGATAAACTATCATATTTTACTGTTAAAACACTAATTCCATATAGTTTAAGCAATTTAATAACTACATCTACTATTTCTTTGTTAGGTAAAAAATCACAATAACACAGTGTTATACATTTATCTAAATTAATTTTAACATTACTATCACATACTTCTCTTTTTAGATCAAAAAATATATCTTTTTTTATTGGAATAAAAGAATTTACAACAATGAGCAATTGTACAAAAGTAGAAAATTTAAAGCTATCAAAAGAATATGAGAAAAAACTGAA
>ERZ772956.1519-NODE-1519-length-15737-cov-7.636653_pt1 | contig 15737 bp, 20 predicted proteins | sample MGYA00580683_ERZ772956 | MGnify/ENA primary metagenome ERZ772956 (study PRJEB29015, sample SAMEA2738077) | human oral metagenome | biome: human oral; feature: human-associated habitat; material: saliva | place: China | collected 2212 ... | reverse complement strand
AAAAATACAATTTCGCTTGGGGCGGAAAATGCGGATTTCTTTTTTCAAGGGATTGATTATGTTTCAGGTAATAAGATGTATAGCATAGGCAATAATAAAATCACAAGAGAAGTTGGATTATTTCTTGTTCAGGTTTTTAGGCAGAGTATTAAAGAATGTGGATTTGGATATGGAAAAGGGCTAACAGGGACTCGTTTTAAAAATAGATATGTAATGCTTCCTGTAGATGAAAATAATAACCCTAATTGGCATTTTATGGAAGAGTACATCAAAGAAAGAGAAAGCAAGCAAAGGAACGACTTAAAAGAGTACTACAAGAGTCGATTGCTTGATTTGGTTATTTGTCCTGAAGTGTTAACAGATATTGAATGGGGCGAGTTTTTCGTTTCAGATGTATTTGATACTGTTCAAAGAGGAAAGAGATTAACTAAGGCAAATCAAATTGATGGAGAAATACCTTATATTTCTTCTACGGCTTTGAACAATGGTGTAGACAATTTTATTGGAAATACTGAAAAGGTCAGGAAATCAGACAATGATCTAACTCTTGCGAATAGTGGAAGTGTTGGTGCTTGTTTTTATCATAATTATGAATATATCGCCAGTGATCATGTAACATCTTTGAAGTTACCGAACGGGAGCGATACAGTTTATAAGTTTATTTCCGTTATTTTGGGGAGATTGGAAGAAAAATATTCTTTCAACAGAGAGATAAATGACACAAGAATCAAAAGAGAAAAAATACTTTTGCCGATAGATAAGGATGGAAATCCAAACTGGTTTTACATGGAGAATTTCATTAAAAATATTGAGCAAAAACAGATAAAAAATGTTCTTCAATATCTTGACAAATATATATATATATAATACATAACCATTTTGATAAGGCTAATTGGAAAGAATTTTTCTTATCAGATATTTGTAATATCAGCTCTGGCGTAAGACTAGCGAAGGCAAATGTTTAATTCATGGGATAGTAGTGTAAGCGATAATAATGTATTATCAAATGAGGAAATAAAAGTATGGGGAAGAAAAATATGAGTAAGAATACAGAAAATAAAATGATCATATCATTAATATTAATGATATTTATATCAATCGTATTGGATTTTTTATTATTTTGTATTCCCCAAGATGCAGCTTATTTCATTGTATTTGGTTTAATCTTCTGCTTTGTGCTTTCTCTTGGCATACTTGCTATACATAACCGTGTACATAAGCAGAGTAAACGTAATATCTATTTTATTATTCCAATTTTAATAGCGCTTATAATATCAATAATAAAAACTTTTGATTGATATCAATTAACGGGAACAACAGCTCTTTTGATTTACTGGATTTCTATTACTTTATTCAATACTTTTAATCGTTTGTTATTAACTGCATAACCTTGAACAATATATTCTTTTAATATAGCTGTAGCCCATTTTCTAAATGCAATACCTCTTTGAGACTTTACTCTATATCCAACGGAGATAATCATATCGAGGTTGTAATAATCAAAAATTCTTTCTACGGATCTGTTGCCTTTATTTTGAACTTGTGCAAATTTTGCACAAGTTGAATTTTTCTCTAATTCATCTTCCTTAAATATGTTTTTTATATGTCTTTGTATTACAGAACGATCCCTGTCAAAAAGTTCTGCCATTTCTTCGACCCTTAACCAGACAGTTTCTTTATCCGGGGTAACTTCCACAGGAAGCTCCAACTCACCATCTTTATAAATAATAACTTCATTATTCATAAAATTTAATACCTCCTAATTCAGTAATTTGTCTGCTTCCAATATGAATAAATGGATAATTTTTTCTTTTGAATCCTTATCTTTTGCACTATCATATCTAGAAGCAAATTCTTGGTGAAGGAGTTTTATATCATCAAGTAAGGTTGAATCTTTATCCAATGTACCTCGTCTTATTCTTCCATAGATTCGATTGTAGTAGGTTGTGAATACCTGATATAAACGATTTTCCGATTGTTTTTTCTTATATGTTTTTTTGCTTGCATATTCCTGACAAGTTGCATTTGTTCCTTCTACTTTTCTTAAACAATACTCGGCAAGGCTTGAATAACGGGTTATGAAATACCTATTGCAGTTTTTACATTTTCTAAGACTCATTTCTTCATGTATTAGGCTTTGAACTGTTTGTCGTAAAAATCTAATAATACTATCACAGGTAGGAAATTCTAAAGGGGCATCCAATTTATTTGGAAGTGTTTTTATTATATCTTCCCAAGAACTGAATAATTTATCTGTGTTAGTCCTTATAAAAGGATTTAATTCATTGAACACCAATTCATTTTTGTTTTCTTGATTATATGCTTGATAAATTAGAGCTATCTCGGATGTAGGTATTTTAACTTTATATTCAGCAAATAAGTTAAAGATGTCTATTACTTCCTTTTTCATTTTAGTTAAATTTTTAGCAAGAAAAATAATAGAGTTGTGTAATTCCACATAAGAATCAATGGCAGAGTCCACATCAACCTTATAGCAACCGGAGTATAAATTGTTTTTGCATAGCAAATACCTGAGGATTTTGAAAATATCCGGATAGAGCATATGAGCGATAGGATATAAATTTACAATAGCTTTATAATCGTCAAGATATTTTGTTATAAAGGTTTCTACATCATCAATGCTTGGGGTGAATATGAAATTTGGCAGTAGAAAAAACGGCTTAAAAATGGTATAATGTCTGCGATTATTGAGAGATGAATTTAAATTTCTATATGAAAGGGAAGACGGTGTGAAGGAAATCTCGAGTTTTATATACGATAAACCTTGGATAATAGTTGTTGTTATGGCGATAATGTTCTACATAAGTGTAGGATTTTTGATATATCGGCAATCTAAGTACAAGAAAGCTTTTAAGATAATTAAGAGTATGAAACACAACAATGAATTATCCAAAGTGTACCTTAGGATAGATAACGGATATGGTGATTTCTATGATGTTGTAGTCAGTGCTGATGGTGAAACATGGCATAGAGCCTTATTTTTCGAAGAAGTATTGAGACCATCGATATTACTTCCGCCTGGACAATATATTATGAAATTTTCCATAAAATCGCGTTCGGGAGTTTCAGCGTATCACAGCAAAAAGGGGACTTTTTATACTGAAGTTACAGTAGAACCGTTTATTGATACGATGATCGTATTTGATAATAATACATTGGATAGTTGGCAAGAAGATTATAAGGAGGAAAATTTAGATGGGTGATCTAAGAATCAATTTCATTGACAACTGGGAAAAGAAAGATGTTAATTTAGGAGAGCTTACACATGCACTGGAGGATGGTAATTCTTCTGTTTATACGGATGCGAGTCTTAAGAAGGTATCAGCCAAGTGGAAGAAATTTAAGGATAGAGGGGTTTCAAACCTTTACCTTATTAAAGAGCTGGAAGATGATGGCGTGGCATGTGCATACTATGCGTATTCAATTACTGACGGTGTAATTGACGATGAGACTTTAGAGAAAATCAGAGAAGTTTGCGCACAGAATCTATCTTCAGGTGAGATGAGAGCCGACGGTTCGTTTTCAAAGCCGGATGAATGGTGGGATACACATCCTCTGCGTTCGATAAAGGCTGTTGAGTCCGGTTCAGCAGACAGCTTACACCAGTATTTATCAGCTGAGTTATATCCAAAGGGCATCGTGCTTGATTCTAGAAGCATCAAGGCAAAGCATGCAAATAAATTAGCGTGCTCAGCAGTTGCGTGGGGTGTGAGTACATCATTTTTCAAAAAAGGTGCATATATGAGCGTTCTCATCCATAACGATTCACTGTAAATCTTAATTTTAATAGATTGATAAAAGCGGGGCATTAAATTGGCTGTTTAAAATGAATATGAAATAAATTCGAAGTTTTTTATTGTGGAATTGAAGTTTCCGACAGATCCCGGTTTCGTACAATAAAGGTGTAGATGAAAAAAATCATCTACACCTATTTTTATATATAATAGAGAAGTAAATGGCAGAGTCAATCCCTGTGTAGTCATAGCACCCGTTTGACAATATGTATTGTGCAACCAAGTGATGTATTTGTAGCCAGACTGAAAGAATACCTGCATACGCAGAAATCGTTGCAAGAACCGGTTGAGCTTCTTTTTCAGGCGTTGGATTTGGCGAGTGAATAGATTAAGTTCTTCTGCGGCATCTTTAGCGGTCAATTGCCCGTCGATAACTTCTTGAATAAGGCGGTAACGATTGAATTGTTCCTTTTTTAAAGAAATCACATCCTGTTTCATGATAACAGTTTGACGTTAGTATGAGTTATCTTTACTAAAAAATGTGCTTGAGATTTTAGCAAGTGGAGAAGAGTTACCGGCAAAAAATAAAGACCATCAATTAGAGGGTGATTTTGTAAATTGTAGGGAATGTCATATAACTTCTGATTGACTTTTGATTTATGAAATAGTGGAAGAAGAATTGTATTTATATTTAACAAGAGCAGGAACACATAGCGAGTTATTTTAGAAAAATTTACGAAAAAATTGTAATGAAAAAACAGTTGAAAAACTGTCTTTTTTAGTGCAAAATATATACAAAAATAGCCCTCGGCGATTGAAAGCACAACTCCAACCCTAAGGCTAACTCGTAGGTATATAGATTGGCAGAAATATTATATAAAAATCAAATAATTTAAGGAGATAAAAAAATAGGAATGATTGCAAACTATCAATATCTAAGTGACAAAGACTTGGCAGAGCTTAAAGCGTTTAACGGAGAGGAAGATGATATATTTGAAAATGTAGAAGATTGGGATGAAGAGGCGGAGATGCTGCCGGACATAGATAAGATGTGGGAGGTACTCCATTTTGTGCTTACGGGAATAGACAGCAGTGAGCCTATAAAAGGCAATCCTCTCAGCGAAGCTGATGTTGATGAAATAAAATGGTAAGGAGATAATATTTTGGATTTATGGCAGGAATCTGATATTCCTGGACGCCTATTATATGGTAGCGGAAACAGTTGAGAAAAACACATGGAATCCTATAACAACTGCACTTGTTAATATTCATATGGGCAAATATGCAAGTCTCGGACATTGGTATAACCACATATCAGTCAAAGATAAAGTAGAGTTAAAAAATGAATTTGACGGCAATTCATTGGTTTTAAATAATATCGATAAACTAAAGTGGATTAGCCTTAGGTAAGGGTGAAAATATAAGTCAGAATGTCATGTGCCGATACACAAATATGAGTTGTATATGGGTTGTATGTGAGTTGTATATGAGTTGTAAAATAAATTTCTTGCAAAGAATCGCTCAACATGCTAAACTGGTCTGGTACGAGGACATTCTCTGCAGTCTGCTTCCGTGGCTCAGTTGGTAGAGCAGCGCATTCGTAACGCGCAGGTCAGCGGTTCGATCCCGCTCGGAAGCTCCATTATTTTATCCCTTGCAAATGCTATAATTTCAACATTTGTAAGGGGTTTTTTAGTACAAAATAATTTTACGATTTATAAATTGTATTCCCTTTTGTTTTATTAAAGTTGAAAGAACATTTTCATAATGTTTTTTCTCTTTTTGTGCTTCTTTTTCTTCTTGCTTCTTAAGAGCATATTCATAAGCCAAATTTAATTCTTTTAATTTAAGTTTTAAATAAGATGTTTTTATACTTATCTGCAATCTATTATTCATCCTATTGAGTTGCTCAAAAGATTTTTCTATTTTTTTCGTGTATTTTCTATAGTATTAAATTTTACATTATCAATCAATACATCATATTCATTATTAAATGAGCGTATAATTTGTTTTACATTATCTTTTATCATCGACTTTACTTATCTATAATACTCGGTTGGTGGTTAAACTATACCAAATGATTATATAAAAAATAACCTGAATCGGAAATATTTTTCCTATTTATCATTTAACTGTCAATTTTATAAAATGCATCTGGTAAATTTTGCTTGCAGGTGTTTGTTCTGTTTGGTATAATGAATGTGTTATTTGTGTGAAGAAACAGGATTTTTACGGAGATTTTGTTTATAGGCTACAGGAATTGCTGTGATTTTGCCGTGTTATGTGTGTTTTTATAATTGACAGGAATATAAACTTTATAAATGCGTGAGTGTGGGTATTCTTGCCGATTTTTATAAAAGGCTATAATAAAATAAGGAGGATGATGCAAATGAAAAAATTAGCTAAACAGTCCATGAGCTTATTGACAGCTCTACTGATGGTTGTCGTATTCACCGGTGCAGCGAATGTATTTGCCGGCGAGCCTTTGCAACCTGAAGATTACAAAGTTATAAGTAATTTAAGTGTAAGTGGCATTTTTATGTCGAAGAAAGTTACAGGAACCGTAGATATTAGTAAAACAATTAAGTCCTGTGAGTTGGTACAGGTTGCCGGAGAGGAAGATTTATACAAAGGCAATATAGAAGCAAGCGTAGAAGCTGCTGATCTTTTTGAAGGAGCATATAAAGTATATAAAAAGAAAATAAAGGGACAGGGAATTGGACCTTGGAAATGGGAAAACCTGGTTATGTTTTCCAAAGGGGAAGAATTTCCGACTGCTCAATACACGATTTATTTTCCGAAGAACTTTGATGTGAAATTAGATGATATCACCTTTTCGGAAAATACATCAACAATTAGTAAAATAGAAAAATCATATGATGAAACAAATAATTCCGTAACATTCACTTTCAATCTTGGAAACTGGAATGATTATAAGGAATTTTTCAAATTGGTTGCAGGTGAGAGAGGGCAATCAGGACACAGAATCAACTTAAAAATACCATACACAGTAAAAGGCAATGGTGAATCTCTCGGAACAATAACAGGTTCCGGTAGTTGCTTGTTGTACAAATATGGCAAAAATCCTGTTGCAGATCCGATAGTGAGGATTACATCCCCTGTTGTATCTATTGATGTTAAGCGCCCATAGTAGAATAGGAGAAACAGAGTTATGAAAATAGTAAAAAAACTGATATTATATGTGTTATCTTTTCTTCTGGTCATATCAAGTGCTTCGGTATATACAGTATTTGCTGAGGGAGCACAACCCCTTCCATATCTTTGTGATGAAGAAGGAAATGATGTGTTAACGGATAAGACGATGAAAAATGTGTACTGGATTGACTTGGAAAAAAGAACTGTAAAGGATGGTATTGATTCAGAACTTTATTATGGTTTATTTCCTAAATATTTGACATCCCACGATGAAACTACAGTTTCTGATATTGCATTCAATTCATTAGGTGGATTTAACGGACTTGAAAATGCGGGTATAGTTGATAGTGAAAATACATATTGGATGCTTCCGGGTCTTCAATACAGGTATGGATATCTTGCCGGAAACGATACGGCAGAGGGTGATACAGAAGCCGGAAAGCACCCGGACAAACCGATTGAGAATCGTGTTAATCCATTTGGGTTTAAAGAAAATGACTTATTATCACAAGAGGAAATAAAGAAGCCTCTGAGCAATTTGCAAATATACGGAGACCTGAAAATAACAGGCAGCGAAAATTCAAAATCAATTGGACAGTTTTCACCGGGCAGTAAATTAAGCCTTGATTTTTCTCTTGATACTTCCTGGTTTAAACGATATCTTAATAGTTGGACTTTAAACTATACAAGAGTTGGAGGTTTGAAAGATGATGAAATTACCAAATTTCGCAATAGTTTTGGTAAAGTAGATGCCGGCATAGTATATACGCTTGATATTCCTGATGGTGTAGAATTGGCAAAGAATATTTCTGCAAAAGTAAGTGGATTATCGGGATTTTCAGTGTCAGTCAGAAAGTCTGAAAATGGCAAAACTCTTATTATTACACTTAAAAAGGATAATGCGGGAACTGTACAGAAATGGGAAGATATTCTTAAATCAGTTAATAAGACAGATACCGGTAATATAAAAATTACAGTATCAGGGCTTTCCGTAAAAGAGAGTGTTGCTGATGACCAAGAAATTAGAATTCGTGGAACAGCATCAGGTTTCTATGATTTTGTAAACTCTTATACTAAAGATTTTATTAACCCTGCTCCTGTAGATGATGAGGATGATAGGGATAATGCGAATGATAGGGCTAATCGACAGTATTTGTTCTTTGCTGCACAGCAAAGTAAAGATGGACTGGATGAAGGAGGGGAAGCCGACAAGCAAAAACAGATTTCATACACTTTCAGAGTAAATAAACCTGCTAATAATACTGTAACCTTTATCAACGGAAGCAAAACCCATGCAAAAGTAAAGGTGGAAAACGGAAAGAGTATTGATAAGGATGCTTTAACGGATCAATCGATGCCGAAGGATCCTGTTAAGAATGGTTATAAGTTCAAAGAATGGAATACTGAGAAAGACGGAACAGGTGCTAAGTTCACAGGATCTACAGTCGTAAACGAAGATATGACCGTGTATGCCATCTATACCGGGGACGGCAATAAGAAGCCAGCTCCGTCAAAGCCGGATACAGGTGATAGAGCCAATCTGCCGCTGTATGTTGCCTTGTTTGGGCTGTCAGCAGTGTCACTTGCTGTCGCAGGTCTTAGAAAAAGAAGAAAAGAGAATTAACAGAATTAGTATTTGCTGACTTGAAATAGGACATTAAAATCCCGACCTTTGTAACAGATTTAAGCTTATTACAAAGGTTGGGATTTTAAATTTGGTGTCCGAAATCTTTGAATGGCGAATCGCTCCTTCATTGTTTCAGGAAAAACCTTCAAGATTTTATGTTCGCCTCAAACCGTATTTGACCTAAAAATGGGTCAAATGTTTGAACCGCTTGACCTAAAAATGGGTCAAAAATACCTTATGCTTGCAGAATATGTATTTTATAGATTAGAAAAAGCGATAAATGTGAGACTGAAGGATGTAATTTGTGGTGAGGTTGATTAAGGGATATAATTTAAAATTTTTATTAAAATTTTAAAAAGACGAAACCCTTTGCAAAGACCACATTTAATCTTGTAAGAAAAAACAAGTTTTCATTGGTATAAAAATTGGCACAGTAGTTGCTTTATATATTAGTATAAACGAGAATAGAACTATTCATATAAATGGAGGATTTCAAAGTGAAGAACAAAAAAGATTTAGGAAAAGCTTATGACCGTGCTTATGCACTGGCTATGACAGTTCAGACAGAGGAAATGAAAGAAAATATTATTACTAATGTTATGGAAAGCCAGTTAAAAGGAAAGTTCTCACATTCAGAGATTGTTGAATATGCACAGAGAGAACTTCGTAAGGTTGAAGAATCTCAATTCAAGTTTCAGTTTTGGTCCTTCAACATACTATCTAATTAGTATATAGTTTAAAGATGCCCATAATAACACCAAAATATGTCCTCAACAATTTTGGAATTGGAAAGCCGCTTTACAGCGGCTTTCTTTTTGTGTATTACGAGTATGCCGTCAATATATGGTGAAAATAACCGCATTATAAATCAAAAGGTTTACTGCTTTTTGTTTACAAAATATAAGAGAGGGGAGAAAAAAAGTCCCCCCTACCTGATTGTAACAAAATGCAAATGGCGTGAAATTGTTTTTTACTCGGTAAATTCAGCATCGCAGTATATGCAGCGGTATACTTTCTTTTTCCTGTCTACAAGTTTGAATTTATGTGGAATTTCCTGCTCTATGGAAGTTATACATCTTGGATTTTTGCACTTGATTACATCTGAAAGCCTTTCCGGTAAGTCAAGATGTACTTTCTTCTCCAGTTCACCGTTCTTTACAATATTAACAGTGATGTTGCTGTCGATGTATCCAAGGATGTCAAAGTCGAGGCTTATGTTGCCATCAACTTTTATGATGTCTTTTTTACCATATTTTTCGCTGTCAGCATTCTGAATTATAGCTACACAGCAGTCCAACTTTCCAAGACCCAGCAGCTTGTATATCTGCATACTTTTTCCCGCCTTTATGTGGTCTAAAACTACACCTGTATTTACTCCGTCTATATTCATAAATTTCCCTCTCTTTCCTTTGATTTATATGTTAAGTTAATGGTAATTTTTTATTTCATTCCCAGTAAATATAGGATTAGTGCCATTCGAATGTACTTACCACAGAGTGCCTGATAGAAATAGCAGGCTCGGGGATCCTCATCTACTTCGACAGAAATTTCATTAACTCGTGGCAGTGGGTGAAGGATTATAAGATCTTCTTTTGCAGGCTTCAAGAGGTCGAGGCTGAGTATGAAGCTGTCCTTAAGTCTTATATAGTCCTCTTCATTAAAGAAACGCTCTTTCTGGACTCTTGTCATGTAAAGGATGTCAAGCTCGGGCATTGCATCCTCCAGCTTTTCGTATTCCATCCATTGTGCACCTGCATTGTCCATAGTTTCCTTTACATAGTCCGGGATACGCAGTTCCGAAGGTGAAATCAAAGCAAATTTTACATTCTCGTAGCGAAGCATAGCTTCAATTAGGGAGTGAACGGTACGACCGAATTTAAGGTCGCCGCATAAACCGATTGTGCAGTTTCCCAAACCGCATTTTTTACGGCTGATGGTCAGGAGGTCTGTAAGGGTCTGTGTTGGATGAAAGTGACCTCCATCCCCTGCATTTATGATAGGAACAGTGGTTTTTGTGCTTGCAATTACAGGGGCACCTTCTTTCGGGTGACGCATTGCGATAATGTCTGCATAGCATCCTGCCATGATAACCGTGTCGCTGACGCTTTCACCTTTCTTCGTGGAGCTGGTGCTTGCATCGTCAAATCCGAGAACATTCCCCCCCAGTTCCATCATTGCTGCGGTGAAACTCAGCCGGGTTCTTGTACTGGGTTCAAAGAACAGAGTTGCCAGCTTTTTGTGTGCACAGATATCCTGATATTTTTCAGGATTAGCCATGATGTCATCTGCGATTTCAATTAAATGGTCGATTTCCTCCATGGTGAAGTCTGTAATGTTGATGAGATTGCGAATTTCATTCATATTGTACCTCCATACATAGTTAAGTACTGATTTACTTGGATTTTAAGTATTTTAAGCTTCATTGATTATTTCCCGTTCTGCACTTGAAGCATTAAATCCATATTTTATAAATTTTCTCACTGCCGTCGGATTATTTATCGGCTTATTTTTTCATCCAGCTTGTATCAGAAGGGTTTTCTCTGAATTTTAAAATCTTTGCTTTATCTTGGGGCTTAATATAGCCGGATTGAGCAGCTACTTCCACCAAAGAATCTAAATCGCTCAAGCTGTGATTTTCGATATTTTTTTCTTTCAGACGGTCAAGCCCTTTTTTCATGCCATAGGTGAAGATGCTTGCAACTCCAAGCACCTGGGCGCCGGCTCCACGGAGAACTTCCACCGTTTCACAGCAGGAGCCTGCAGTTGAAATCAAATCCTCAATTACTACTACTTTTTGTCCCGGTAATAATTTGCCTTCAATCTGATTAGTTCTTCCATGGTCTTTTTTGCTCCCACGGACATAACCCATAGGCAGATCCATGATGTGTCCCACGATTGCGGCATGGGCAATACCTGCGGTACTGGTTCCCATTAGAACCTCTGCCTCGGGATAAAACTCTCTTATGGTTTTTACCAGAGCTTCTTCAATATGGGTTCTGACAGCAGGTGTCGTAAGAGTCAGCCTATTGTCACAGTAGATTGGACTTTTGATTCCGCTTGCCCATGTAAATGGGTCTTCCGGTTTCAGAAAAACGGCTTCAATTGACAGCAGATCCTTTGCAATTTCTTTGTTAATCATTTAAAAACTCCTTTGCTTTGAGTATTGGTTTTAGATTTACAGATTATATGTTTCTATAAGCGTCTTTATTAGCGACAAAACCCTTCAACACATCTTTTATATGCTGATACAGGGTCATCCGCTCGGGTGATAGGTCTGCCTACTACGATAAAGTCTGAGCCGATTTCTCTTGCTCTTTCCGGTGTGGTGATTCTGGTTTGGTCATCTGCTGCACTTCCTGCAAACCGGATACCCGGAGTTATGGTCATGAATTCTCTTCCACAGTGTTTGTGAATAGATTCAGCTTCAAGAGGTGAACATACGACGCCGTCAAGACCGGCTTTTTTGGTGTTCTTCGCATAGGCGATAACTGTATCTTCGATACTGTGAGGAATCAAGAGGTCATTTTGCATTTGTTCTTGACTGGTTGAAGTCAGCTGAGTGACAGCAATTAGAATTGGACTTGTACCATCGGGTCTTGTCAATCCTTTTCTGGCAGCTTTCATCATCTCTATGGTTCCTCCGGCATGGACATTGGTCATGTCAACATCAAGTTTTGATAGGGATGTCATTGCCTTTTCAACGGTATTTGGAATATCATGCAGCTTCAGATCCAGGAAAATTCTGTGCCCTCGAGCCTTAATTTCTCTCACGATTGAGGGTCCTTCTGCATAAAAAAGCTCCATACCGATTTTTACGAAGGGTTTACAGTCGGTGAACCGATCCAGAAACCTCAGTGTATCTTCTTTGCTTGGAAAATCACAAGCGATGATTACATCTTTTCCCATTATTTAACTACTCCTATAATTTCATTCAGATTTTGTATTCCCAAAGCCTTCATTTTGTCCGGAAGCTCTTCAATTATTTCTTTGCATACATAAGGATTTACAAGGTTTGCCGCACCGATTTGAACTGCTGTAGCTCCTGCCATCATCATTTCGATAACATCGTCGGAAGAAGAGATTCCTCCCATGCCTATAATCGGAATATTGACAGCCCGGGCTACCTGATATACCATTCGGAGTGCTACCGGAAAAATTGCAGGTCCGGAGTACCCGCCCATTTTGTTTGCTAAAACAGGTTTTCTTTTATTTATGTCTATTCTCATTCCAAGCAGTGTGTTTATCATTGATATTCCGGCGGCACCGGCATCTTCGCAAGCCTTGGCGATGCCGACGATGTCAGTTACATTCGGGCTCAACTTCATGAAAATCGGTTTTTTCGTAACTGACATCACTGCCTTTGTCACTTCTGCAGCATCTTCGGCAGAAGTGCCAAAGGCCATGCCGCCGTTGTGAACATTTGGGCAGCTTATGTTTACTTCAATTATTCCGACCTGTGATTCCTTGTCCATAGCTTTGGCACAGGTTACATAGTCATCTATTGAAAATCCGCTTATATTGGCGATGACGGGTTTTGAATAGATCCTTGCAAGTGCGGGAAGCTCAGAAGATACCACCGCTTCAACCCCGGGATTTTGAAGTCCCACAGAGTTCAACATTCCCTCTTTGCATTCGGCGATTCTGGGGAGCTTATTACCAAATCTTTCTTCGGGAGTTGTTCCCTTAAAAGAGATGGAGCCTAAAATGTTTATATCGTAAAGCTTTGCAAATTCCTGCCCGTAGCCGAAGGTACCGCTGGCGGGGATTATTGGATTATCCAGAGTTAAGCCACATAGCTGTACACAGGTATCTATATCTGGATTCCGATTTATTATATCTTTTTCTTTATTGTTTACCATATAATTTCATCCCTTTCTAAAACGGGCCCGTCAGTACAAATTCGTTTACTGCCGTATTTGGTTTTACAGGTGCAGCCCATACAGGCTCCGAACCCACATGCCATTCTTGCCTCAAAGCTGAATTGTCCTTGAGAAGCCGATTCATGAATCGCTTTTAACATAGGTTCAGGTCCGCAGGTACAGACATAGGCATTGGGCTGTGTGGCTAAAATATCTGCAAGCGGTTCTGTTACAAGCCCTTTAGCTCCGTAACTGCCATCAACTGTTGTGACTATCGGGGAAATTCCCATGGTGTTAAATTCTTGTTCTAAAATCACATCATTTTGGGAATTGAAACCGGCGATTACTGTAGGAATAATTCCTTTTTTTAATAAAGCCTTACTCAGCGAGAGCATCGGTGGAAGTCCAATGCCTCCGCCTATCAAAACTAAGGGATTTTTTTTCTCGAGATGGTTCTTATTTCCTTTGAAAGGTATTTCGTCCTTTAAGACAGGATTTACACCCTCCGATGAAATATGGTTGAGTCTTGCTGATTCATCTTTGCTGTAGTTGAGTTGACTTTCAATTTTGTTCAAATCGAAACCGTTGCCCAAAGGCATTAGAACCTGAAGCGTTTTTCCTACAGGAAGACTTGCCATAAATTTTGTACCTTTTCCCACAGTTTTGTAGATAATTGTCAGGGAAGATTCAGTGTAGTCGGCAATTGAAATGGGACGCCTCAGGAAGAAGCCGTCAAGTTTTATATTTACAAATTGTCCGGGAGCGGTGATTTCTGAGCAGTCTCCGGCAAGAACCATTTTGAAAATATCATTTTGGAGCTTTTTCACCGACGAAATTGTTAGAATTTGATCTTTCAATTTATTTAAGTCCTTTCTTTAATAAGTTTTTTTAATCAGGATTCCGCATAAACAATTTCACCATTTGAAATTGTCATTTGCAATTTACCGAAAACCTTCCAATGCTCAAAAGGGGTCGCCTTCCCAAGACTTGAAAACTTTTTAGAGTCTATCTCGTAGTCTGCGTCTAAATCCCATACTGAAAGCTGAGGGATTCCACCGTTTTTTATTTCTCCGCCCGGCAGCCTGAAACGCTTTCTCGGATTTTCTGCCATGACTTCCACTAATTTTTCAAAGGTTATAAGTTTGTCTTTTTTAACAAGATTTGTATATAACAGTGGAAATGCGGTTTCAAGTCCTACGATTCCAAAGGCGCTTTTTAAAAGTCCTTTAGATTTTTCGGCTTCGCTATGGGGGGCATGGTCTGTGGCTATCATGTCTATGGTTCCGTCATAAAGTCCTTCTCGGAGGGCTTCCTTATCTGAAGCATCTCTGATAGGCGGATTCATTTTAAATCTTCCCAGATCTTCGAGATCCATATCTGACATCAGAAGGTAGTGAGGTGCGGTTTCACAGGTTACATCAATGTCGCTTTTCTTTGCCTGCCTGATTATTTCTATAGTTTCTTTTGTAGAAACATGACAAACATGGTAACCGCATCCGGTCTTTGCTGCAAGTTCTACATCACGCTCAACCTGTTTCCATTCGCTTTCCGAAGAAATTCCTTTGATTCCCATCAATTTTGCAAGTTTTCCGTCATGTATAGCATTTCCTCCAAGCAATGTTTCATCTTCGCAGTGGGCAACTATCAGTTTTCCGAGGGATTTAGCCGCTTTCATGGCATCTTCCATAAGAAGCTTTGTTTGAACGCCCCTGCCGTCGTCACTGAAAGCACAAACATAGGGTGCTAACTCCTCCATTTTAGACAGGGTGCTTTGTCCATCCTGCTTCATGGTGATTGTTCCGTAGGGGGTGACATTTATGCAGGCATCTTTTTTTATTATATCAAGCTGCTTTTGTAGATTTTCTAAGGTGGATGGTGGCGGATTGAGATTCGGCATCGTGCAGACATGGGTGTAGCCCCCCTTTGCAGCTGCCAGGCATCCTGTTTTTATGGTTCCTTTATAAGAAAACCCGGGTTCACGAAAGTGTACATGTACATCCGCAAAGCCGGGTAGTATAAATTTATTTTTTAAATCAATAACGGTTTCTATAGGTTCATTGCAATTCGCCGATTTATCAAAAACAAAAAGCTTCTCCCCGGTAACGAGTATATCGACCCTTTGGAAAAGCTTGTTCAGATAGACATCAGCATTTTTCAGTAAAAGTGCCATGAGATTTCCTTTCACAATATAAAAAACTTAAATCTTTAATTTTATATCATAAACCCCGAGGGCTGTCAATAGTTTTGGGAAAATTTATTTTGGGAATTTTCGCTTGTGTATTTTGGGCATATTGCAAGATGAAGTTAGCCACAATGATAAATCATTTCCGGAGTCAAATA
>ERZ772956.1518-NODE-1518-length-15750-cov-7.921567_pt1 | contig 15750 bp, 11 predicted proteins | sample MGYA00580683_ERZ772956 | MGnify/ENA primary metagenome ERZ772956 (study PRJEB29015, sample SAMEA2738077) | human oral metagenome | biome: human oral; feature: human-associated habitat; material: saliva | place: China | collected 2212 ... | reverse complement strand
AGATATAGAAGTAGAAAATGGATAAATAATATCACAAGAGAATTGAAATAGAAAAAATTTGAAGATTAACTTATTTTAAATATGAGTTAATCTTTTTTGTTTTACTTTATAAATTTAAAGAAAAATGTTAAAATAAAAGTAATTGTTTATTAATAATATAAAATAGATATTTATAAATTATATTCTAAAAATATTAACTAAAATAAAGAAAGGGATAGTTAATAAAAATGAATTTTTCAGTCACAAATGATATTATTGAAAAGATGAAAGAGGTATTAGAAAGAAAAAGAGATGCAGTAATTAATATAGTTAATGACAAGCTAACTATATCTGTTTTTTCATTATTAGAGAAAAATCTAAAAAATGTAAAAGAAATTAATTTTATTATAAGAGATACAAAATTTATCCCAAAAAATAAAGAAGTTTCACATGAATTTGAAATTAATCCTAATGAGGTATTATATAATTCATATGATATAACTGAAAAAAACAAATTGAAACATTTTTCCAAAGCTAAAGCTATGCATGATTTCATAGAAAAATATGTAAATATAAAAAAAGTTAACTCGGAGGTTAGGATTACAGGAAATATTTTAATAATAGATGATGATTTCATGATTCAAGGTTCATCATCATTAGAAATCTATGATAACAAAGAAAAAGTAAAAAAATATAATATAAATTTTGATACATATTCTAGTGACAAGGAACAAATCTTAAAATATACTAAAACATTTGAAAGCCTTTGGTATGATAATGACATCACTAAAGATTGTAAAAATGAACTATTAAAAAGTTTAGAATTTGTATATAGAGAACACTCACCAGAATTTCTATATTACTTCACTTTAAATGAATTGTTTGGTTATCAATTGGATAGTGGAGTAGAAAGATTTGAAAGAGATAGTGAAAAATTTAAAAAGATAGAAATATGGAAATCGCTATTTGATTTTCAAAAAGATTGTGTAGTCTCAGCAATACAAAAGTTACAAAAATATAATGGTTGTATAATTGCAGATTCAGTTGGATTAGGAAAAACTTTTGAAGCATTAGCAGTAATAAAATATTTTGAAATTAGAGGAGATAATGTTTTAGTTTTAACACCAGCAAAGTTATATGATAACTGGAATTCTTTTAGAGGAAACTATAAAGACAGTTTTTTAAAAGAAGTTTTTAACTATAAAGTTATGTTTCATACAGATTTATCAAGATATAAAGGTATGTCAAAGTCTGGACAAGATTTAAGTAGATTTGATTGGGGAAATTATGATTTAGTTGTAATTGATGAATCACATAATTTTAGAAACAGAAAAGATCGTTATGATGAAAATGACCTATTAATTATGACAAGATATGCAAGACTTCTTCAAGATGTTATAAAAAAAGGAAAAAATAATACAAAGGTTTTATTACTTTCAGCAACTCCAGTAAACAATAGTTTAGTTGATTTAAAAAATCAATTAAGTATAATAACTTCCGATATAGATTCTAAATTTTCTGATGAAGGAATTCAAAGTATTGAATATGTACTAAGAAAATCAGCTATAGCTATAAATCAATGGGAAAAAGAAAAGAATCATGATAAAAATCAACTTTTAGATAATTTACCTTCTGATTTTTATAAGTTATTAGAAATGTTAACGATATCAAGAAGTAGATATATTGATTGCTACAGATTGCATATCTGAAGGGCAAAATTTACAAGATTGTGATACAGTTATAAATTTTGATATTCAGTGGAATCCTGTATCTCTTATTCAAAGATTTGGACGTATAGATAGAATAGGAAGTGAAAATAATTGTATTCAGATGATAAATTTCTTTCTGAACCTAGAGTTAAACGAATATCTAGGATTGGAACAAAGAGTAAAAGGTAAAATGACAACTTTAAATCTTGTTTCTACTGGAGATGAAGATGTATTGAGTCCTGAAATGAATGATTTCAATTTTAGAAAAAGACAATTAGAGAGATTAAAAAATGAAGTAATAGAAATAGAAGATACTAATGAAAATATCTCTCTTACTGATTTAAATATAAATGAAAATAAAAATATAAAAAATATACCAAAAGGAATATATTCTATAACTAGTTCTGAAAAGAAAGGAGTTTTATTTTGTTTTAAACATAGGAACTTAGATGAAAAACTAAAATCAGACAGTTCTCTATACCCATATTATTTAATTTTTGTAAATAACAATGGTGAACTTCTTTATAATAATAGTCAAGCAAGAGAAGTAGTAAAATTATTTAGAAAAATATGTTATGGGAAAAAAGAACCTCTTTTTAATTTAATAGAGTCTTTCTTATTAAAAACAAAAAATACAGATGATATGTCTTTTTATTCAAAGTTATTAGATAAAGCTATTTTATCAATAAAAGGTGAAGAAGAAAAAAATGCAATACAATCTGTTTTTGACTTTGGAGGTTTTAATAATAAATTTGAAGATGAAACAGTAGATGATTTTGAATTAATTTCATTTTTGGTGGTAGATTAATATGATGAATATTCCAGAAAAATATATATTAAATAAAAAAATTCCTATAAAAGACTTTATACCAATGAGTTTATCTTCAAATATTAGAAAAAATATAAAGGATAATGTAAAAAAACTTATTTTGACTCATCAAATATATGGGGAAGAAATACCAAGTTTAATTAATGAGACTCATAATTCTCAATTAATTCAGTTTTATGATTTTGAGTTAGAAAATATAAAAAAAGCAAAATATATATCTGAAATTTATCAAAGACTTATAAAGTCTCCTTGTGTATTAAGGATATATGATAATAATAAAGAAATTTATTCTTTTGCATTAAAGAGATTGAATCAAAATGATAAAAATGAAATTGTGATTTCAGATGAATTTTTAACAGATGAATTTGAAGTATATTTACCTAGTTCCTCAAAAAGAGAATTTGAAAATACAATATCTTTTGAAAAGATTTTGAATAGAACTAACAAATTAACCTTTTATTCTGAAATATATGCAAAGACATTTATACTAAAATATCAAAAGATATATCAGAAATCTAAAGAACTTTTAGAAAAACCTATTTGGTACGATGAAAGTAAATCAAAAATGATTTATGAGCTTTATAAAAATATGATAAATTTAAGAACAAAGATAGAAAAAACAAATTTAATATCTGAAAGAGTTAAGTGTAATCAAGAAATCAAAGAAATATTAAAAAAAATGGAAGAGATTGGAGGAATATAAGATGGAATTAGAAAATAAAGTCGCTGAACAATTGGATAGTATAAAAAGTGACAATTTAAAGGCATTACAAAAATTGTTTCCCTCAGTTATAAAAGATGGGCAACTTGATTTAGAAGCTTTAAAAGAGGAAATTGGAAATTTTGAAGAAGTAAAAGAAGAAAAATATGATTTTACTTGGGCTGGGAAACAAGAAGCTAAGAAGAAAGCACAAGAAACTATTGTAGCGAGAACTTTAAATTTAATAGAAAAAGATAGTGTAAATCCTGATAATACAGAAAATTTATATATAGAAGGAGATAATTTAGAAGTTTTAAAACTTTTAAGACAAAATTATAGAGGAGCTATAAAAATGATATATATAGATCCTCCATATAATACTGGAAATGATTTTGTGTATAAAGATAATTTTAAAATAAATCAAGAAGAAAGTGCTAGAAAACAAGGATATATTGATGAAAATAATCAAAGATTACAAAAAAATTCAAAAGATAATAATAGATTTCATGCCAATTGGTTAAGTATGATGTATCCTCGTTTAAAAATTGCAAGGGATTTGTTAAGTGAAGATGGAGTAATATTTATATCAATAGATGATACTGAGGAAGCAAATTTAAAAAAGATTTGTGATGAAATTTTTGGAGAAGAAAATTATGAAAAATTGATTTGGAAGAAAAAAGGTGGAGCAGGAAATACTGAAAAAATAATAGGAAATATTACAGAATATATCCTTTGTATTTTTAAAAATAAGACAGAGCTTTCAACAAACTATAGAGAAATAATAAGGAAATATAGTTACGAAGATGAAAAAGGAAAATATAATTTAGAAGGAATAGAGAAAACTAATTTAGGTACTTATGAAAGACCTACAATGTTGTTTGAAATAGAAGATCCAAAAACAGGTAAAAAATTTCTTCCAAGTGAAAATATGAGATGGACTTTAGGAAAAGAAACTGTTAATGACTATATCAAAAATAATAAATTATACTTTGATTATAAAAATTCGAAAGTAAAGTTAATAAAAAGAGAAGAAGATTATGAAAAATCAGAAAATGTTTTTTTGAATTTACTTGATAATCAAGGTTCTTTGAAAACAGCTAAAGATTATTTAAAAAATACTTTAGACTTCAGCAGAGAAATATTTGATACTCCAAAACCAGTGGAGCTAATAGAACAATTATTAAATATTTCTTCAAAAAAAGATTCTATAATTTTAGATTTCTTTTCTGGTTCAGCAACAACAGCAGATGCAGTAATGCAGTTAAATGCTGAAGATGGTGGAAATAGAAAATTTATTATGGTTCAAATTGATGAAGAAGTAAATGAAAAGTCTGAAGCATATAAATTTTTAAATGAAATTAATAAACCTACAAATATATCTGAAATAGGAAAAGAAAGAATTAGAAGAGCTGGAGAGAAAATAAAAACAGAAATAGAAGAAAATAATAAAAAGGTAAAAGATGGAGAAGAATTAAAAGAAGTTCCTGATATAGGTTTTAAAGTTTTTAGAACTTCTGATACAAATATAAATTGGAGAAAGATTAGAGATATTTCTAATTCTGAAAGTTTGCCTTTTAATGAGCCAGATAGATTAGATTTTATAGAAAATTATAATGATAAAGATGTTGTGTATGAGGTTCTTTTACATCAAAGAGATTTACCTTTATCAGAAAAGTTAGAGGTATTAAGTACTATAGGAGACAGAACTTACTTATATGCAAGTTCATATTTGGTTTGTCTAGAAACAAATATAACAGAAACATTAATAAAAGAATTAGCTAATTTAAATCCTTTACCAGTTAAATTTATATTTAGGGATTCAGCTTTTAAATCTGATATAAATTTAAAGGAAAGTACATTTAGATATTTAAAAACTTTGGTAGAAAAAAATTCTGGAATGAATAAAAGAACATATACAATAGAGTTTATATAGGGTGGTAAAAATGGCAGAAAAAATTATTTTTCAATTTGAAGAGCTAGATTATCAAAAAAAAGCAATTGATTCAGTTATAAAATTATTTAATGGCTTTGAAAAAGGCAAAAAAGGAATGTATGGAGAAACTTATAGAAAAGTTAGTTTAATTGAGCCTACAAGAAATAAAGGAAATATTACAGAAAGTAGTCTATTAAAAAATCTTCAAAAAGTTCAACTAGAAAATGGACTTTTTACAGATAATGAATTAATAGGCAAAAATTTTACTATTGAAATGGAAACAGGAACAGGAAAAACTTATGTATATTTAAGAACAATTTTAGAATTATATAAGGAATATGGTTTAAAGAAATTTATGATAGTAGTTCCTTCAGTTCCTATTTTAAAAGGTGTTAAAAAATCAATAGAACAGTTAAGAGAGCATTTTTTAGAGATAGAAGGAATAGATATAACTAAGTACAGCTTTACCTATGATAGTGGTAAACTAAATGCTATGTTTTATGGACTTATTGAAAATGATGATTTAAGTATATGTGTAATGAATGTTCAAGCATTTAATAAGGATACAACTAGAATACGTAAAGAAGATGAACGTGGAAGAATTTTATGGAATGATATTAAAGCAATAAGACCTATAATTATAATTGATGAGCCACAAAAATTTGAAGGACAAAAGAAAAAGAAAAGTAGTTCTTTACAAGCTATTGATGAATTGGAACCACTTTTTATATTAAGGTATTCTGCTACTCATAAAAAATTATACAATCAAATATATAAGTTAGATTCTTATCAAGCTTATAAGAATAATTTAGTAAAAAAAATACAAGTAAAAACTATCTATGGAACCATTCCTAAAGATTTTCCTTATATTAGGTATATAAGATTTACCTCTGAATTAAAGGCAAAAATAGAAATTTTCTCTCAAGATCAAGGTGGAGTTATAAGATTTAAAAGTTTTGAAGTTTTAGGTAATAATTCTTTAGAAGAATTATCTGGTGGATTGAAACAATATCAAGGAATGTATATTGCTGAAAATCCTCATAAAGAAAAACCTTTAAAAATAATAACTAAAAATGAGGAGCTATTGTTAAAAATAGGCGAGAGTACTACTGAAGAATTAAAAGATGATGAAGCTATCAAAGTACAAATAAGACTTGCAATAGATAATCATTTTAAAAAACAACTTAGTATTCTAAAAAGTAATAAAAAAATAAAGGCACTAACATTATTTTTTATTGATGAAGTTGCAAAAGTAAGGGATAGTAGTTCAAAAGATGGAAGAGGTAGATATTTAGAAATATTTGATGAAGAATATAAAAATATAATAAAAAAGTATGAAAAAGAACTAGAAGAATATAAAAAATATTTTCCTAACTATCAGGATGTATTACAAGTTCGTGAAGGGTATTTTGCAATAGATAAAAAAAATAATATTGTTGAAGTAGAAGGGTGGGATTCCTCAAAAGATGATGAAGATGTAGAGATTAAAGGTAAAGCACAAGAAGATATAGACAGAGGAGTTGAATTAATCCTAGATAAAAAAGATGAACTTATATCATTTAAGGAGCCCCTAGCTTTTATATTCTCACATTCAGCACTTAGAGAAGGTTGGGATAATCCTAATGTATTTACACTATGTACTTTAAAAAAGGGAAGTAATGAAATGGCAAAGAAGCAAGAAATAGGAAGAGGGCTTAGATTACCAGTAGATATATATGGAAATCGTTGTCTCGATGAAGAAATAAATGAACTTACTATAATAGCAAATGATAGCTATGAAAATTTTTCTTCTACTTTACAAGCAGATTTCAATAAAAATATAAATGTTAATGAAGTTACAATTGATATACTGAATAAAACTTTGAAAAATATAGGAATAAAAATAGAATTAATTACTCCTGAATTAGTTAATGATTTAAAAGAAGAATTAATTTCAAATGAAATAATGAATTACTTAAATATTTTAAATAAAGATTCAGAGACTTTAATTAATAATATTGAATTTAAAAATCAAATTTTAAAAGAAAATGAAGAAAAAATAAAAGAAGAATTTAAAAAAATAATGGTGGAAAAAGGTTCAAGAAGAGTTGAAATTAAAAATGGAGATAATGAGCCATATATAAATAAAATTAGAAAATTTATGGATGAGAAAGAATTTCAAAGAATATACAATAATCTCTATGATAATTTATCAAAAAGAACTTTTTATAGATGTAACATTGATAGTGATGAATTTATTAATGATTGTATAACAATGATTAATAATGATTTGAAAAATTATAATATTAGTAAAAAGATTAGAATAACTAACTCAACAGCAGAATATAATGATACAGAAAAATTTGAATTAAAAAAAGTATCTGATAAAGATGTAGATATTCCTATTTCTGATTCAGAAGAAAATAAAAATGATTTTGAAATAGTGGAATATATAATGTATCATACTATGTTACCTCGTATGGCAATCTTTAAAATAATAAATGGTATTGAAAAAAGATTTGCATTAAATAATCAAGAAAATTTGGAAAATATTACTCAATTGATATTAGATAAATTAACTAAAACTAAAGCAAAAAATGTACTTGAATATGAAGTTATAGAAGGTTATAAATTAGAAGAAGGGGAAATATTTTCATTAGACAACATAAGTGAAGAAGATTTTTCCAAGGAATGGAAAGTATTTAGAGCAAATTCTAAAGTAAGTAACTCAATGAATGAATATTACAAGTTCGATAGTAAGGGAGAAAAAGATTTTGCTGATAGTTTAGAAAAAAATAGGAATATTTTATTATTTACCAAATTAAAAAAAGGTGGTTTTGTAATAGACACTCCTCATGGGAATTTTTCTCCAGATTGGGCTATAATCTATAAAGATATAGAAAATGATAGTAAAATAACTCTTTATTTTATTGTTGAAAGTAAAATGGGAAAAGATTGGGAAGATTTATCTGATATTGAACAAAGTAAAATTAAGTGTGCAGAACTTCATTTTAAAGCAATTTCTGATTTTATAAAGTTTGATTGGATAAATAGTTATGAGAATTTTAAGAAAAAATTTAATGTAAATGAGAGTATCAATGAATAAATTTAAGGATAGTTATCAAAAAGAAAGCCAAAATAAGTATAAAGAAAATAAAAAAGTAATTCATCCCCTACTTATAGAAGTAGGGGGAGTACTATTAAATTTGTCCAGATATGTATAGGAATTTATTGTTTTTTAGTTTTTCATAAAAAATAGCAGTTTACACTTTTTATTTATAAGACTATGAGTGCAGTTTAACTTTTGAAAATTTATTTTTTCATGAAAACTGAATAATAGTTTTTAAAATCATTTGTAGTAATATTATAAGAATTTCTTGGAAAACCAATATCAAATATAAATTTAGGAATATCCTCAATCTCTGTAGTATCTTCATTGAATCCTAATTCTTTTGTATATTCATCCAAATTAAAATAAGTTCCTCCTAATAGCAACAGTTGGATAAAATGACGAATCCCACCATTATAATTTTGGATTGGTGGATAACAAATATTATCAATATCTATTCTTAATATAGATAAAAAAATAAGTCCTTTTTGTACAGAAGAAAAATCTGTATTTGATATATCAGTATGTAATCCTTTTATTTCGGAAAGATTAGAAAGTCCCATACAGGGAGAGGCAATTTCAGTATTAGAAAAAGTTAAAAAATTACTTTTTCTAATATAATTTATAAAACTAATAAAAGAATCCTCGTCATCAAAGGCGTTTAAAATATCAGAAAAAAATCTCCTATCATTAAACTGGTTATTATCATACTTTAAAATATAGTCCTCCTTGGTTTTTCGACCTTGGTCTAAAGTTATTTGAAAATCATCGAAATTAAAATTTACCATTTTTCCTCCATAATTTATAAAAATAATTGTGTTTGTAATAAATTATAACATATAATTTAAAAAATTTGAAATTTTTTTCATTGCTTATATTTGTATATTGTATAATAATCTATAGTTATAAAAATTACTAAAAATTGATTACAAAAAGAAGTATAGATTTCTTATTTAACATAGTTTTATAAAAATATATTAATTTTTGAGGCAATAAATTTTGATAAAGTAGGTTTTAATATAAATAAAAGGGGAGATAGTTTTATGATAGAAAAATTATATGGTAAAAATATAAATTTTTTAATAGGTTCAGGAGCAAGTTTTGGGGTGATTCCAACATTAAGTAGCAATTATGTCTCAATTTCATAATTTTTTTATTCATAGATTAATAAATGAAAAAGATTTGAGATTAATAGATAACGTAATATCTACTTTGGATAGAAGTTCAAAACAACTTATTCCTGTTTTACCACAAGGTGCATGTATAGTAACTGGAACTGCCTTTGATTTTCCAAAGATAATTCAAGTAGATAAGATAGAAAATAGAGAAGAAAGACCTAATAGTGATGATATTGATTTAGAAAAAATTTGGAGAAATACTGAAAAGAAATAAATTATTTAATAAAAATAATGAAAAAAGCAAATGATGATAAAAAAATTGCTGTAAATATAATTGAACATGCAACAACAATTCCATTTTTACTGCCTATTTCAATTAAATTAATGATTTCTTTTTCGGTATTAAGATGGATTTTTGCGGCAAAAATTACCCCAATGATTTGTAAAAAAAACATTAAAAAAACACAAAAAGCACTGATAAAAAAAGCGGAAAGACGGCTAAAATAAAAAATAGGATAAATCATATATATGGGGTTTATAAAAAATGCTTTTGTGTTTGTATTGGAATTTACACTGATTTTAATAAAAAGATAAAATAAAATACCCAAAATGGATATTTTGGGTATTTAGAAAGTTAAACTATTTTTTGTTAGCATTAAGCGCATTGGTAACCAGCAAATCCACACGCTCATCTTTTTCGTACAATGTACCTGCACGACCAACAATCAACGGGTCAATATTACCAATTTGGGAAGGGTCTTTGCCTTCATAGTTTAATTTATTTAGAACATAACGCATTGCATTTAGACGTGCACGTTTTTTGCAGTCGGATTTGATGACAATCCAAGGAGCCTCAGCAGAATCAGTATTAAAAAACATTGCTTCTTTGGCTAGCGTGTAATCATCCCATTTGTTTAATGAAGCCTTATCAACAGGCGATAGTTTCCATTGTTTAAGTGGGTCATGTTCACGACTGTCAAATCGGGCTTTTTGTTCACTGCGAGTAACTGAAAACCAAAATTTTACTAGATGCACGCCAGATTCTACCAGCATTTTTTCAAATTGTGGTACATGACGCATAAAGGTTTGGTATTCTTCTTCGTTACAAAATCCCATAACGCGCTCAACAACCGCACGGTTGTACCATGAGCGGTCAAACAGTACGATTTCACCCGCTGTTGGCAGGTGTTGAACATAACGCTGAAAGTACCATTGACCACGTTCTTGTTCAGTTGGTTTTTCTAGAGCAACCACTCTTGCCCCGCGTGGATTTAAATGCTCCATAAAGCGCTTGATTGTACCACCTTTGCCAGCTGCATCGCGACCTTCGAACAAAATAACCACTCTTTGTCCTGTGGCTTTAACATGGTGCTGTAGTTTTAAAAGTTCAATTTGAAGTTTGTATTTTTGCGCTTCATAGTTTTTGCGGCTTAGACGGTTTTTGTAAGGATAACCACCATCACGCCAGCTCGGCGACAGTTCAGTGTCTTTGGATTTGTCCGCACGAACTTGTGTAACTACTTGATTAACAGGAAGATATTTATTTAATAACAAACTCATCTCTGCCAAGTCATCGGGAGTTGCATGATTTAGAATATCTTCTAATTCACTCATTGTTCTTGGCATTACTGGATTTTTAGTAGTTTCTGCTAAATCACCGTTTGTTTTTTTTGGGGATGTTGCCATATTTTACTCCAAAATATTGATTAAAATCACGATTTATAATAACATAAGTATAACAATTTGACAATATTTTTTACAATCTTAAAATATTTTATATTTAATTTATAAAATTAAATAACAGTAATATCTTTTTCGATGTACAATAAATAATTTGTATTATCATCATAAGAATAAATATGGTAATTGTCATGTTGAATGTTTTTATTTAAATGAAATCCTCCCAAATCTTTTTTTCCGTTAGCCCCTAAATCCACAATATCACCATTATCACCACTAATAAAAACTTTTTGGACGTTATTGTTAAATAAATCTGACATGGTAATATTTAAAGTATTGTTTGGCGTAACTGTATAAAGAGATTTATTACTTGCATCGTATTTTTGAAATGGCATTCCTTCTAATCTTACATGTTCAACATTTTTAAATTGACCAAAATCTAAAACAGTATCCAGATATGTATTTAAGATTTGTGATTGATTGGTAGATGGGTTTATGATGGATACGTCTTCGCCTTTTTTACCTTGTATTACTGCAACATCAATACCTTCGCCAAAATCAATCGTACTATTGTTTAATAATCCAGATAAAAATAAAGTATCGCCGCCATTACCTAAATGTATGGTGCTATTGGATACATCATTTTGAAAAGCAATGACGTCCTGATTGTTTTTTGTATCTATATCCAAGTATGTTGTTTTGTTTTCAAATATTAATATATCACGACCATCACCACCAATGATTTTAGCATAATCATTTTTATCCCCCAAGACCTCATCTTTAATGGTGGCGGTATTTTTTATTTGCTGACTGTCTTTTTCCCCTACATCTTGAATCATAGATGGTAAAAAATCACCCATTTGTTTTTTTGTAAAATGATAGCTGTTAGCCAAATCTAATTGACCAGAAAATTTACCATTAATAATCACATCATCATGACCAGAACCTGTAAATACTTTTCCTTTGATATGACCAGTTAAATAAACAAAATCATTATCTTTTGTAACGGCTAAATATTGATTTTTTTCAATATTATGTCTGATTGTTTGAGTGGCAAATAATTGATTGTTAATTGTATTGTTACCGCCATCTAAAGAAACACGACCAATATTACCAATAAATCGCTGATAATGTGTTTGACTTTCATGAACAGATAATTTGTTATTATTTATAATGACATTATTTGTTTCTGTATTGGAATAATTAATAATATTTACAATAGATTTATCCATTGTTCCTGCAATATTTAGCTTATTATCAGAAATATTAATATTTTTTGCATTCCCAATTACTTGAAACATTTCTGTTCCAGAATTTGAAATTTTGTTGATATTAAAATTGTTATGATGAATATTTACAAAACCGCGTAAATTATTCACTATTTGGTCTTCTTGAATATTTACAGGAGTTTCACTGCCATCTCTACTTCTAATAATATCAAAATTGGCCGTATTATTTGCAATAGTAATATTTCCCATTCCTTTTCCTGAAGTGGGATTATTATTTTTATCTAAATTAAAATAATCAACACCATTATTAATAATGCCAATAATGTATTTTGTTTCTTTTCCAGATATTTCATTATTGCGAATGATTAAATCATAGAGCATATCGGGTTCATGATTTCTAAATTCAATACCATAAGTGTGATGCTCATTCTTATAAACATCTATACCTGAAATTTTATTTCCTGATATTTCAAATATACCCGTATCGGCACTTTTAAAATGTTTATAATTTGCTTGAGTATTGGTTTGCAAATGAATGCCTGAATATCCATAATAAGTTTGTCCATCAACATTAAAAGTATCATCAACAGGCAAACGAAAATCTGGATTCTGATTAATAATGTTATTTTTAATTTTGACATGATTCATAGTAAATTGTCGATTGTAAACAGCAATCCCATACAATCTATCACCATCCGAGGTATTGTTTTGAATTAAAACATTGTTGCCATCATGCACATCCAAACCTTTTCTAAAATTACCTTCAGTGGTGTTATTAATGTAGGTTACTCCCAAATTATAAGAACCAGCCATGGAAGCCGCCCCATAACCCGTTCCACCATCATCTTGATGACCATTTTTGGCTAAAATATTATTATCTAATTTAAAGTTTTTTTGATAACTAAATAAAACGCCAGCAACACGGTTGTCATGTAAATAACTATTAATCACTTTATTGTTATGACCGATAATAAAATCAGGGTCATTTTCTTTGATAACGTCTTTCATATAATCGTGTTTGTAAGTTTTTCCTGTATTGGGATTTACCTGAAAAACTTTTGCAGAACCAAAATGAATACCAGCACGATTTGCGCCCGATACTTCTACATTATCAATGGTTGTATGATTTACATCAAGTGCTAAAATTCCATTAACCTTTCCAAAATAAGTATCATTATGACGATAAAAATCCGTTTCTTTTTTGTGATGATACTGTATAGATAAATTGGAGATAAATTTTCCATGTTGACCATCAATTAAAATACCTGTATCTTCTTTTGAAATGGTGTCATTAGAATTAGCATTGTGTCGACCTTGTTGCTGTTTATCAAAATAAATGGTTGTTTTTCCTTGTCCATCACCAAATATTCCAGTAACGTTTTTATTATTTTCATTAATGGTGATGGGTGATGAAATATAAATATTGCCATTAAGATATAGGGCAACTTTATGACGATGAGCAAAAGATAAGGCTTGATTAATTGCATTAATACTGTCTGTTTTTCCAGTAACATCAGCGCCAAAATCTTTTATATCAACATAATCGCCATAAGTATTGCTGTGATAAATTTTATACCCTTGTTCAGTTTCTTTAATACTATCTGCAGTAACAGCGATATTACTAATTTTTGTAGTTGTACTATTATATTGCGTAATATCTATTTCATCTTTTACTTGAATCGTAAAAGTTTTTTTAATTGATAATCCACCATTATCTGTTGCTGTAATATTTATGTTTAATGATTTATTTTTTTCATAATCTAAAAAAATATCATCTTTTAGTTTTAGTTGGTTATTAACAATTTCAAAGCGATTATCATCAATATCAAATGTATGGGTATTATTTTTATCCATATCGATTGCAGATAATTCGCCAATAATTGTGCCTTTTTTATTTTCAGAAACAATATTTGTGGTTAATACAATATCACTAGGCGGATTATTTGGATAGCTTGGATCATCTTTAACATTTAAAGTAAATTGTTTTTGCAGCGATAAACCACCTTTATCTGTTGCTGTAATGGTTAAATTAATTTTTGGTTCGTCAGCAAAATCAATTTTTTGATTATCTTTAAGTTTTAATTGGTTATTAACAATCTCAAAACGTTCATCATTAATTTGATATTGATGAGTTTCGTTACTATCTTTATCAATAGTAGTAATTTTACCAATAATAGCACCTTGTTGATTTTCTAACAATGTGTCATTATCCAAAACTATATCTTCAGGTTTTTCATTGACATCTATAACGCTGATTGTAAATTCTTTTTCACTAAATAGTGATTGGTTATAAGCTGTAATTTTTATGGGAAGATTTTGTATCTTTTCATAATCAAAGTAACTATTCGGTTTTAAAGATAACACCCCAGTATTTTCATCAACCATTAAATAGTCATTATCATTAATTTTATAAGTAACTTTCTCGCCATCTGGATTATTTGCAGATACTTTTCCAATAACACCTCCAGTGATATTTTCATAAATAGACTGATTGTCTAACTGAATATCAGTTGGCGCTTCTTTAATATTATTTACATTAAATGTAACGGTTTTATTAACAGATAAACCGCCTTTATCTGTTGATGTAATGTTAAGCGTAATGGTTTTTTCATATTTATAATCTATTTGTTTATTCTCTTTTAACTTAAGAGAATTCTCAACAATTTCAAATCGTTCATCATCAATAGTATAAGTATGAACATCATTGATATCTGAATCAACTGTTTTAATATCTGCAATCTTTAAACCAGTGGTTTTTTCTGATAAATCTTGAGTCTGATTGATAAGAATGTCTGTTGGTTTTTCATTAACATCTGTAATAGTTATCAGAAAATCTTTTTCTACAAACAACCCTTTTTTATCAGTGGCGCGTATTCCAATGATGGTTTGCGAAGTTTTTTCATAATCAAAAGCATACCCTTTTTTAAGTGTAACCTCTCCTGTTTTTTGATTAATATCAAATTGTTCATTGCCTTTGTTTAAACTATAAACAATCTCATCATTTTTATCGTCATCATGTGCAAGGGCTTGTCCAATAACAATATCATCACTATTTTCTAATAGTATATTTTGCTTAAAAGTAATATCACTAGGTGCATGATTTTTTGGATAATCAGGGTCATCAATTACAGTTAAAACAAATGTTTTTTGGACGGATAAACCGCTATTGTCATACGAAGTAATATTAAGAGTGATGGTAGGTTCATGGGCATAGTCAATCTTAATACCATCTTTTAATTTTAACGTGGTGCCAATTACCTCAAAACGTTGGTCGCTAATTTGGTATCGGTGCGTATCGTTTGCATCTACGTCATTTGTGTGAAGCGTGCCAATGATAGCACCTGCTTGGTTTTCAACAAGTACAGTGTGTGATAAGCCAATATCAGTGGGCGCATGATTTGTTGGCGTTGGCGTTGGCGTTGGCGTTGGCGTTGGCGTTGGCGTTGGCGTTGGCGTTGGCGTTGGCGTTGGCGTTGGCGTTGGCG